>MDTB01149629.1_pt1 | contig 20956 bp, 24 predicted proteins | sample 811161 | NCBI WGS metagenome assembly MDTB01 (sample SAMN05326650, study PRJNA326480) | marine metagenome | isolation source: seawater | place: Mediterranean Sea | collected 2009
CCTGCCTCTCTGGGCTGGATGATAGGGTTCTTGGTGTTCACACTGTCCATAGATTGGTTGATGTCAAACTCTGAGCCAGTCTGGGATGAGGGCTCTGTGGAACGTTTGAATTCCTATGTTTACGCTGGTTTCGTGCTACTGATGCTCGTTGCGGCCTATCGTCTGGTCGACTACCTAGATGCCTTCATAGTCGTAGAAGGCGAGAATCTGGCCGCTAGGAGATCTCTTGCCAGTGTGGCAGAGTCGGTTGGAAGGGTCGCCGTGGTCGTTACCGGCGTCTTCATGATGGCTGGTCTCGCAGGCGTTAATCTTAGCGGGCTAATAGCTGGACTGGGAATAACTGGTCTCGCCCTTGCCCTGGCCGCTAAGGACACTGTAGCAAATATATTCGGAGCCATAAGCATCCTGATTGATCAGCCGTTCAACGTTGGGGACTGGATTATTGTAGATGGGGTAGAGGGAGAAGTTGTGACCATAGCCCTGAGAACCACTCTGATTAGAACCAGTGCTGATACTCTGGTTACTGTGCCCAACTCTAACATCACTAACTCATCTGTTGAGAATTTCAGTCAGAGGAGGTTCAGGAGGATCAAGCCTTCATATGAGTTCGAGGCTGATAGCGATCAAGAGTCCATCAAAAGCTTCTGCAGTTCTCTCCTCGAGCAGGTGACGTTGGACCCTAGGTCAATGAAGAAGGACGACTCTTGGGTGAGAATAAGCTCGGTGGGCCCTTCGAAGATCATTGTTCAGACCAACTTCTACTGTGATTCTTCCTCTAAGTCAGAGAGGGAGATGAAGGAGGATGTCGCCCTTATGGCGAAATCCAGAGCAACCGAGTTTGGATTGAGGTTCCACGAACCCAGATTCAGGGAAAGTCATACAGTCTGAGGTATTCGAATGGGGAGGCTCGTTCTGATCAGGCATGGCCAGTCAGTATGGAACGCTGAGAACAGATTCACCGGATGGACCGATGTCGATCTCTCTGATAGGGGGGTCAAGGAGGCCGAAGATGCTGGCGATCTTCTTTCGGGCATACGATTCGACGTAGTCCACACTAGTGGACTCAAGAGAGCTCAGAGGACAGCCGACATAATCATGAGTAGAAACACCGTTTCGGGAGAAGTCCCGGTATTCAGGGACGAGCTGCTAAACGAGAGGCACTATGGGGACCTGCAGGGGCTGAACAAAGCAGAGACTGCTGAGATACACGGTGCAGAGCAGGTACACATCTGGAGGAGATCATTCGACATCCCCCCACCTGGTGGCGAAAGTCTGAAAATGAATGCAGCGAGAACCGTTCCCTACTTCACCGGGATGATAATGGGGGATCTGGGAGAGGGAAAGAATGTGCTCGTTTCAGCTCATGGTAACTCTCTGAGGTCTATCGTCATGCATATTGAGTCAATAAGTCCCGAGGACATTGTCTCAGTTGAGATTCCAACTGGTAAGCCATTGTTCTATACATTTGAAAATGGCCGAATCACTAGAGAACAGCTATGAGAACCATGGATGCTCACCAAAGTGGTTCCTCGGGATTTTCTTGTTGTTTCTGATATGCCATTCGAATCCTCTGGTAACTGAGTAGAGATATTTCTTCAGCTTGGGTCTGATGTAGAAAACATAAGCCAGAGATGCGGTAATTCTATTCCAATCAGAGAGAAGATGGGGATGAACTCTGATCTTGAGGAGTGTTCTTTTTTCATTGATCTCTGAGAGTGACCATTCAACGAATGACTTCCTTCCTCCCTCTCGCCCTATCAAAAGTGAATAGCCCTCTCCTTCATTCCATGACTGGAACTTTCTCACAATTATGAATCCATTGAGATACTCCAGTGTGTCAACTGATTCCTCACCGGGCCAGTTCTGAACAGTGTTCTCTTGACAGAAAGGATGAGAGTCGTTTAGATTGCCTGGTGAGCTTATCGATTTCCAGACCACTGACTTTGGAGCATCTATGACGACTGAGTTCTCAGCATAGAATGGCCAGCCTCTCACACAGCTGAGAGTTGACTTGGAGATTTAGTTGTGTGTGTCCGGACGGCCGGAGTTCCCGACCGTCCGGATTACGTTTTACAATTGGTATCTAAAAAATCGTTTTACTGATTTATTCATCGTGCTTTGCAGCGTACCAGATCATCATTCCGAACGCGCCCTTGTTGACCAAGTCAGCGACGTTGTAGAGGATGTTCATTTCATCTGCGCCCATACCGTCAATGGTTCCGGCTCCCATTAGGTAGCCTATTGGGTAGATTGCCCAACCTACGGTAACAATCATCCTCATTGCGTTGAATGCGTACTGGACTCCTGGGCTGCCAGATTCTGAGGCCTCCTTGACGTCTCCGGACCATAGCTCGTATAGGATGTATCCCCATCCAAGCATTCCGATGACCCACCAAACGGTGGCGCTGAGCTCGAGTGTGCCGTCCATAGCTCCGGACTCTCCGAAGAATCCTGCTACTAGCATGACTATCGATGCAACCATGAGGTTCCTGAACATGACGAAAGTTCCTACACCGATAGCGGCGAGGATTAGGTAGAACTCTACTACTTGTAGAGGGACTGTTATCAGCCAGTCGATGTACCTGTAGACTAGTGGAGATCCACCGTCAGCCATTATAGCGACTTCGCGCATGTACGTGTAGTGGTACCATGCCACACCAGTGACCAGTGCGGCCACAGTCATGGATGTCTTCCACTTGTCAGGGACGTTCTGCCTCTCGACGAGGAAGAACACGGTGAAAGCTAGCATCATCGCTGTTGCGATCCAGAAGCTTATCCCGACCCAGTCATCGCTCGCAAGTACCGTTGTTGCTGCACTAACGGTCTGTGTTCCGACCACTAGCAGAGCCAACAATGCACTGAGAGCTACTTTCGTTCTTGTTGCATTTAGATTGGGCTTGTTTAGTCCCATGTGCTTGCGGACCCATGTTAATATAAAAAAATATGTTAAAGTTTGCCCCGAATCTGTTAGTCGTTTATGGCCTAAATCTCAGCGAATGGCTTCTCTGGAGGGGGGGACATTCCCCTGTATGCCTTGAAGCACAAGTAGCCCGCGCCAAAGAACGCTAGAGCAGGAATTAGCTCTGTAAGTGAAGGAGGGAACTGATTGATCAGGGAACTGACTCCAAAGAAGAAGGCCATGAACGAGAGTCCGGCGAAGGTCCTGTTGTTGAACATCCTCTTCTGATACATCTTGACGTACAACAGTGTATCCACGGCTGGCTGAGGGGCGCCCGATTGATTCGATGAGGCTTCGAGGACGTCCATGAGACACTGTTCGTACTCCCAAATTGCCATTCCCCCCCTGTGTGAGTAGAATGCGTTTTCTGATGCCCATTCATCAGGGGCGGTTTCTCTCCATCCCTCAATCAATGCCATCCTGAGTTCCTTCAGCTGAAGATTGGTTTGCTCCTTGTGATGCAATCTGGAGAGGTCATGTACTAAAGATGCCAGATCCCTCATAGCAGGCTTCTCTGACTCATGAGGGATTAGGGCATCTGATAGTCTGGGAACACCTATCCTCAGACTATCTCCTGAAAAATCTGAAATCCTCACATCAAGCAGGGAAACTGTGCATGGTTGCTCTTTGGTGTAGGGTGCCCTCCAGATGAATTGCGCACGTAGCAACCCCTCAATTCTCTCATTTCTAGAGTTCCATCTCTTTTGGTCTGGTGGTAATTCTCTCAATTCTCTCATAGAAGAGTGAAACTTACCTAAGCACTTACCTACATCTCCAAGTATTCTCACACAGGATTTTAGATCGTCTTCTTGGAGCTTTTTGACTAGACTATCCTCAGAGTTTTCATCTTTGGAAATCGCCTTCCTTAAGATAACAACATCCCTTCCATTCCATGTGTAACCTCCCAATGGAACATCAGAACCATCCGGGGCGTTTCTAGATCTGACCTTCAGTAAACCGTCTGAACCCCAAGGCAGGAACTCTGCAACCCAATCTTCGTCAGCCTCGATTACTGCTACAATGCCTCTTTCAGAGTTCTGTGTGGTCAATTTTGTCACTGATTCAGGAGGTGGAACCTCTCCCCAATCTTGGAGCTGTTTCACGATCTCCTTCCAGTCCTCTGGTGATTTCATTGAGATTGGCTCTATTAGTTCTGCTTTCATGCCGGTAAGGCCACCCATCCCCGCTAGCTTGATGGAATTAAATCCAGGGGGGGCCTCGAGGTTGGATCTTACCTGCCTCAATGCCTGAGGCCTCCACACTGGTAGCTCGCCAGACATCCTTATCGTTGCGAGGAGAGGGTTGCTGTATTCATAGAATCGGTAGCGAAGGCTTGATTCGGGGTATGTCGAGCGGCGGTCATGGGAACGGAGGTCTCTGACTTGCCCCTAGCAGTCGATATGGATGGTACCCTGATACTCTCAGATATGTCCAAGATAAGTGTGAGGAGGGTTCTATCTAGAAAGCCATGGCTAATTCCATCTGTCATACTCAAGGAGCTCCGAGGAAAGAGGGCAGAGTGGAAGAGGGACTTGGGCAGGATCCTGGTTTTCAATCCCTCTGATCTTGAATATCATGAGGGTTTTTTGGAGTGGTTGACTGGTGAGCATGCTAGGGGGAGGGTACTCCTTCTAGCCACTGCATCAGATAGGATTGTTGCTGAGCAGGTAGCCGCTCATGTGGGAATGTTTTCTGATGTAATGGCCTCGGATAATGATTACAACCTCAGAGATAAGAAGAAGGCGGAGGCATTGGTAGCGAGATATGGAGAGAATGGATTCGGATATGCTGGAAATAGCCATCATGACATCGCTGTTTGGGAAAAGGCATCTCAGGTCATCGTGGTTAATCCGGATCCCGGTGTCCTAGACAGGGTTGGAAACTCGGTCGACATCGTATTCGAGTAAGTTCTGCATTAGCTACTTACTTTATCACTAGGAGCTTTTGGTTAATGCATGGGCAACCAGCGGAGTCGGTTTGGGAGGGGCTTAGATTCTCTCGTAAAGTGGCTACTCAAATTCAGATTGGTATCCATTCCAGCAAAGAGTATCGCCAATTCAAAGCTGGCTTGGAGCCTAATATCTAGATCTGACAGAGTTAGGGCTAATCGGCTTAGAGAACGTCTGATTGCGGAGGAAATGCCTAGGCATGTTTCCATTATTATGGATGGTAATCGAAGGTTCGCTTGGAACAACAGCTCCAAAACGGCAGTAGGGCATTCGGAGGGGAAAGAGAAGCTGAAGGAAGTCATGGATTGGGTTCTAGATTTAGGAGTTCCATACTTCACTGTATACGCCCTGTCAACGGAGAATATTTCAGAAAGAGACAGTGAAGAGTTGGAGACTCTTTATGACCTGTATGTTTCGGGACTTGACGAGATTTCCGTGGATCCGAGAATTCATGACAGGGGAGTTAGGGTACAGGTTGTTGGAAGATTGGATATGCTCCCTCAGAGAGTTAAGAAATCTATTGAGAATGCGGAAAGCGTGACGTCCCGATACACTGATTTCACATTCACCGTGTGCCTTGCATACGGTGGCAGGGAGGAGATTGTCGATGCAGTTAAGTCAGTGGCTGCCGACCATGCCTCTGGAGACCTAGACATCGATTCAATCAATTCTTCAGAGATCACAAAGAGGATGTATGCTGCGGAGCTACCCGATCCAGACTTGGTAATTAGGACTAGTGGGGAAGAGAGGATCTCTAACTTCCTTCTATGGCAGATTGCCTATTCAGAGTTACACTTCACAGATGTGTTCTGGCCTTCTTTCTCGAAGTCTGATCTCTACGAGGCAATTGAGTCTTATCAGTATAGGAGGAGGAGATACGGTGGGTGATGCGTGTCATCATTGTGGACGGGACAGCTATCGTAGTCCCTCAGTAGTCGTAGACGCAGTAGTCACTAGAGGTTCAGGCGAAGACAAGGAAGTCCTACTAATCAGGAGAGGGCATGAGCCTTGCAAAGATATGCTGGCATTCCCCGGAGGATTCGTGGACTATGGTGAAGACCCAGAAGATGCCGTTATCCGAGAGCTCAAGGAGGAGACGGGTGTTGATGGTACCAATCCAGTTTCTATGGCTGTCCATGGAGATCCAACCAGAGACCCGAGGAAGCATGTCATAGCTCTGTTCTACCGGGTTGATGCCTCCCCAGAGTCAGTACCGATAGCCGGAGACGATGCATCAGAGGCGTATTGGGTCCCTCTGAATAGAGTTACTGCGAATGAAATTGCTGGAGACCACATCTTGATAATTGACAAACTCAGAGAATAGTTCTATCAGCCCCTGACTTATCGCATTGCCATGGATAGGAAGCTGAGGATAGATACTGGGGGGAAGAGCTACGCACCTTACAGTCCCGGAATTAGTGTAAGGGACCATATCTGGTTATCTGGCCAGATAGACATCACTGAGAGTGATATAGAGGCTCAGACTAGAGGGACATTAGCCAAGATAGATGGTTTACTAGAAGCGGCAAATAGCTCTAAGAGGGATTTGGTCAAGGTTACTGTCCTAATGTCCGATATTGGTTTCTATTCGAAGATTAACGAGATCTATGGAGAGTGGCTTGGCGACTCCCTCCCTCCATCTAGAGCGGCTTACGCCGTTAGGGACCTACCCCTTGGTGCACTGGTCGAGATAGTTTGTGAGGCTTTCCGCGGAAGTGGGGCAAGTGAATGAGAACGTTCGAACCAAAGCACCGTCCCTATTTACCCCAGTATTGCTCGTTGGTTGCGTAATAGTCCTCGTTGGATTCGCAATCAGGGCATCCTTCGGGGTATTTCAGATTCCCATTCAAGAGGAGTTTGGCTGGCCGAGATCGGAGTTTAGTCTTGCGATAGCAATACAGAATCTGGCATGGGGCTTTGGTTCTCCATTCTTCGGGGCATTTTCTGAAAAGATGGGAGATAGGAAGGCGATAGTACTGGGTGCAATTCTGTATTCACTGGGACTCATATTGACAGCAGGAGCAAACACGGCATTCGCCATTCAGTTCTATGAGATCTTGGTGGGGTTCGGAGTGGCAGGTACTGGATTTGGCGTCATACTGGCAGTTGTTGGGCGGGCCAGCGCTCCAGAGCATAGGGCCATGAGCTTGGCAATCGCTACTGCCTCTGGTTCAGCTGGCCAGATAGTTGGTCCTGTGGTAGCAGTCTTCCTTCTCGAGTCAATGAAATGGCAGTCGGTGTTTCTGATATTCGCCGTATGTATCCTCTTAGTCCTGCTTCTGCTTCCTTTCATGAGGGCCCCCCACAAGGCTTCCAAGGAGGAAATCGAGGAGAGTCTTGGGGAGATTCTTCGACTGGCAATGAAAGATCCTTCTTACATGATGATTTTCGTTGGGTTCTTCTCATGCGGATACCAGCTTGCCTTCATCACTGCTCATTTTCCCGCGCTTATCACCGAGATGAGTGCGCCCATAGATCCATTGGGTTGGTGTGGAGACCTAGGCATAGAAACAACAGCGGCCCTGGGTGGTTTCGCGATATCCGTAATCGGCGCGGCCAATATCATCGGAACACTAGCCGCTGGATGGGCAGGCAAGAGATTTGGGAAGAAATGGCTTTTATCGGGGATTTATGCTGGAAGATCAATCGCCGCGGCATGGTTCATTTTGACTCCGATTACTGCTGATTCAGTACTGATATTCTCCTTCTCGATGGGGTTCTTGTGGCTAGCGACAGTTCCCTTGACAAGTGGCCTTGTTGCTCATATCTACGGAGTCAGGTACATGGCAACGCTGTACGGAATAGTGTTCTTCTCCCATCAATTGGGAAGCTTCGTTGGAGTCTACCTTGGAGGTGTGCTTTACGATATGTATGGAAGCTACACAGCTGTTTGGTGGATTGGCATTGCGGTCGGTGTTTTCTCATCACTGATTCATCTCCCAGTGAAGGAAGAGCCTCGACTGAAGTTCCAAGCTAACTAAAATTGGTAATACTTAGGTGCATCATCATCCAGCATAGCGCGTGAGCGTGTTCAAGGCGTACGACATCCGAGGCATAGCTGGGGAGGAGCTGAATGCTCAATTTGCTGGCAGACTGGGTAAATCGATAGTCGCCCACTTAGATGCGGGATGCATAGCTGTGGCTAGAGACATCAGGGAGTCCGGTCCTGAACTACATGACTCTTTCATCAGGGGGATTATAGATTCTGGGTGTGACGTGATGGACTTAGGAGTAACGACAACTGGTGTACTCTATCGGGCATCAAAGGATTTGGATGTCGATGTTTCTGTAATGATCACTGCCAGCCATAATCCTCCGGAATACAATGGTTTCAAGATTTGTAAGGGAACCCTCCCAATGGCTGGGGAAGAGCTTCAGGAGCTTCGAGAAACTATGGAGAGGGGGAGTTTCAAAGAAGGTAAGGGGAACTTATTTGAAATGCATGATTTTCAGAATGATTACATCGAAACAGTGATTGAAAACGTTGGCATACCAAGTAGAAAGATACGAGTTGCGATAGACTGTGGTAATGCTGTTCCGGGACCTCTGGCGATTATGGTATTGGAAAGGATCGGCGTGGATGTAGTTCCCGTTCACTGTACTTGGGACAATAAATTCCCAAACCACCCCCCAGATCCAACGAGGAAGGAGAACATGATCGACCTGTCCTTGGCAGTAGTTGAGGGCGGGTGCGAATTCGGAATTGGCATGGATGGGGATGGTGACAGGATTGGAGTAGTTGATGAGAAGGGTGCATTTATTCATCCAGACAGGCTAATGTCCTTATTTGTACAAGATCTTCTCTCAAACAAGGAGGACATGGATGAAGATTCTAGGAAGATATTCTACGATGTGAAGTGCAGTATGGCACTTGAAGAATACATAGAGTCCGAGGGAGGGGTTCCTGTAATGGTAAGAACTGGACACTCTTTCATGAAGAAGATACTCAGGGAGAATCCTAAGTCTCCCTTGGCCGGTGAGATGTCAGGTCACTTCTTCCTTAATGACAAATGGCCCGGATTTGATGATTCAATCTACAACGCTTCGAGACTGCTCGAGATAGTCGGTAGGGGGGCATCTCCAAGTGAGGGAGGGATTCCATTCTCAGAGAGATTCTCCGATGTGCCAAATTATCCATCTACGGATGAGATAAAGATACCATTAGTTGGTGAGAGGGAAGATGTAATGAGGTCGGTAATGAACTCATTCTCAGATATGGAATACTCAGATGTAGATGGAATCAGGGTCAGGTATCATCATGGTTGGTATCTGTGCCGGCCTAGCAACACCGAGCCAATCCTTGTAATGAGGGCAGAGGGTCGGGACGAGTCTGCTCTGGAGAGTATTCTGTCTGATGTCAATTCCCGTATCGGTCACTTGATCGACTTGGGTGAGCTCAGATAACTCTACAGTATTCTCTGGTAGATTTACAGCGCAATAGTCAGAACGGCTACCAAAATTAGGATTACACCAAACAAATCGAACAGTGGCTTGATGAGGATCATAAGATTGGCGAGTGGCCTTATCGAGGCAGGCAAATCTGAGGCTGACTGTTTAGCGGAGTCATATGAGGAAAGATAGCTATCCAAGAGCCCCATTAAACCGTCCGCCTTCTAGACAAGCATTACTCAAGGTCGTTTCCTGATGCCAGTAGGGGTACTGCTACCAAGAGTCCACAAATCGCGGAGCACACTATGGACATTACCACTCCGACCCCGGAGATTAACGCTCCGAAACCTTCCAGTTCTCCATCTCCTTGAATATCCAAGAACTGCTCCATGATGTCTCCAATTATTAGTGAGTCGCCAATGGCGAGGACTAGTCCCAGTCCAACTGCTCCCAAACCGATCATGACTCCTCTTCTCTTGTAGTTGTAGGTCTCGTAGCCGCCAAAAGTAACAGCTGCATTCACCACTATACCGGCCGCAATTGCAGAGATGTAGAACCAAGCAGTTTGAAGGCCTGAGATACTTATTCCAACTTCTTCATAATCAGAAATTGTCATCCCTACACTAAAGACTCCTAATATGCCGAGTAATCCCATGATTACCCCGTAGATCATCATAAAGATTCCAAATATCTTTGGAACCTGTGATTTAGCTGGGGCATATGACATGGGTTGCTGGTATACATTACCGTTTACCTGAGTCCCTGTATTTCCTGGCGTTCCTTCGAGAGTCCCGCTCCCGGAAGCGTCTTGGTTTGGTTCTTCATCCATATTCTCCCATCGTAGTTCATGACTTAGTGTTGTCTACGGCATTTGTCATTAATTTCTATTCTCTGCATGGGAAGTAATCGAGTATCTCTATGATTTTCTACTTGGACCGATTCTCTTATGATATTTTGTCAACTGGAGTGATTGTTGCCACTGTAGCTTAGCCTGGTAGAGCATCTGATTCGTAATCAGAAGGCCGGGAGTTCAAATCTCCCCAGTGGCTCCAGATTTATCCTTCGGAGCTTAATCCTAGAGAATTTAGCAATGGCCTAAACTTTCTCGAGGACCTCTCTAGGGATTCGAAAACAGGCATTCTATCTCCAGAAAGCATGCATAGAACTGCCCCTCCCCCTGTACTATTATGACTTACCTCACTTGCTTTGCCTCTCTGATTGAATAGCGCGCTTGTGTGTCCACCGCCTACAATTGTAATTCCCTGAGCCTCGACGAACATATTCATTATCTCGATTGTGCCGTAGGCAAAATCTGACTTCTCGAAGTATGAGGCGGGGCCGTTCCAGAGCAGGCATCTAGCTTCCATAATCAGCGGCCTCATTCTCATCATTGTATCGATTCCTATATCATAAATGGGATATTTAGTTGGAAGCTCGTCGAATCCTATATTCCTTCTAGTGCCGTTCTCTTCGATCGCCACGTCAGAAGGTAGGAAGAGTAGCTTGGGGTAATCCCTGACAAGCGTCTCTGAATCTCTCCATGTCTCGTCGAAGGCATCGCCAAGTGATTCTCTAATGAATTGCTTGTTATTCTCACCGATATCATGGCCTGAGGCCCATAGCATCAGATTACCCACGACTCCTACCATTGCTATTCTATCGATTGAGCCTTTCTGGATGAGATTCCTAGCAACTCTCAATGAGTCGTCGCACTTTATTCCCCCTAGTATTGCCACATATGGCCTGGGTGGATCGAAAATAGCGGTTCTTAGTGCATTGATCTCCTTCTTCATTAGCCTGCCTGCAATACAAGGCATCTCATCGGTGAATCCAGCAAGGGATGGAGAGCTCCTGTGTGCGGTTGCGAATGCATCAGTGACATATACGTCAGCGACTCCGGAGAGGTTTCTGACTATCTCGGAGGTGGCCAACACTTCTTGGCTGGAATTTTTCATCGTATTCTCGTCATCCACCATTCTTACATTATTGAGGAAAAGAATATCTCCATCTTTCATCGATTTTATGGCCTCGATAGCTAATTCTCCACAAACATCAGGAACGAAACCCACATTCCTTCCAATTAGCTTTGATAGTAATATTGAATGTGGCTCTGTAGATGTAAAGTCGAGTTTCCCTGGTCTGGATTGATGTGTTATTATCACCACCCTGGATGATGAAAGTTCATCCAACGTGGGTAGAAATTCAGTAAATCTCCTATCATCCATGAATTCCATATTTTCCGGATTGATAGGTGAATTAACGTCGACTCTGAGAAGTACAGTCTTCCCCTCGAGGGAAACGTCATCCAGCGACAGAACTCCTGTCACGAAGGGTCCCAGAGTACTCTCACCTATGGCCATTGGGGTCCCTCTGAACATTCATCTTCCCAAATGCCTTTGATGAGGAGGCCATGAAGAGGCACATGGACTGGGACGTCGGTCTTATCTCTGGCCCCGATGGAGAGGACTGGCGAGTTCCAGTAGCAGAGTTACAAGGACGTCAGAAGGCTCTTTCAGAGAGCTTGGCCAATAATGGGATGGAAAGTGCGTTGATCGATGACCCCGTTGAGCTTTACTGGCTTACTGGAGGGAGACAAAATGGAATACTGCTCATTGGGGCCGATGGATCCGATATTGAAACCATACATTGGGTCAGAAGATCTCTGAGACGGGCTAGGTTCGAGTCGGGAGGAAGTGATTGTCCCCATGATACCTCATTGCAGCCTAGAATGGGGGGCTTGGAGAGTTCTCTGATAGAAAGAGGCTGTTCGGCTAAACCCGCAATGTTGAATGGTAAAATACCGGCTGAGAGGTTTTCTTTCATCAATTCCAAAATTGGCTCTCTCACAGGTGAAATAGAGAACTGTACCTCGTTACTTTACAGCTTGAGGGAAGTAAAGTCAGAATGGGAGATTGACATGCATCGTGAAAGTGGTGAGATTAACAGGAAGATGTTCGAAGCTGTAGAAGAGGTAGGGTCTGTTGGCTCGACAGAGCTAGCGATAGCTTCGGCGGCAGACAGTATCAGTAGAGAATATGGATTCGGAGGGAGGATAAGGATGAGGAAGTGGCCAATGGACTGTGATAGAGTTGTGATCGCATCTGGACCTTCTGGTTCGGTTCCTTCTTACTTCGACTCTGCCATAGGTGGAATCGGGGCCAGTCCCATCTCTTCACTGGGTGCTGGTTTCAGAAAGGTGAAGGCGAATGAGCCAGTATTGGTAGACATAGTTCATCTCCATAGAGGTTATGTTTCAGATTGTACAAGGATGTTCAGTGCGGGTGCCATGAGTGAAACTTGGAATTCTAGACTTGAGGATATGATTGAGATTAGGGACTCTGTTATTGCATCTCTTGGACAGGGTGAAAATTGTTCAAAGGCATGGGATGCGGGAAAGTCTCTTGCTGATGAAATGGGGCATTCAGAAAATCTAATGGGGATGCAACCTGATCAGTCTAGCTTTCTTGGCCACTCTGTTGGGCTAGAGCTGGATGAGACCCCGGTTGTGGCGACTGGTTTCGATCGTCCTTTGCCAATAGGAGGGACAATGGCTGTTGAGCCGAAGGTGATACATCATGATGGCTCCATAGGAAACGAAGATACGTGGTTCAGAACATCTGATGGCATGGAGTGTCTTACGGCTGGGGATTCATTCCCATTGTATACGGAGTGGTGAGATGACTAAGGCTAGGGAAGTGGCACAGAGGAGGCTTGCTAGAGTCTTGAGAGGTAGAAAGGAGCCCCATGGCAAAAACCTGACAGATGAGGAGATCCTAAGGGGTGTTGATGTCGATGACTCGGGAATAGTACAGCTATGGATTCAACCAACTCATCCTCATTGTCCGTGCTGTATAGATGATTTGATTTCCCTTAGAAGCCTAATAAGTAGCCAGAGTGGAGTCTTGGCGTGTCATATTGAGGTCGTGGGAATACCGCACTCTGACAGATGGACTGCTGCAGTTAATGAGTAAAATAAACACTATTTTTTACCTTTTTTACGGTTTTCTACTTCTTCTAATTTAGATTTTAGCTTTCTTGAAATCCACCAAACAGCTAGTGAAATCGCTATTATATCGAAGATTAGGAAAGCCATAAATCTAGTATCGCTGAAGTCTACCATTATTCCACCTACAATGGAGGTCTTACGTCGATCTCACAAGATGAGGATGGATAGAGGCAACATGACAATATTCCTCCTTCACACAACAAGTATTCATCTAATCCAGGAGGTATCTCATCAGGTATAGGGACATGCCCTCTGACTAGAGTGACAAGGCAAGTTCCACAGGTCCCTGATGTACAATTTTTTGGAATGCTGACTCCTGCGTCTTCGGCCGCCTCCAGAATAGTCTGCCCGTCGATAACGGTCGCTTCTCCAATCTCAGACTCACCTCTGAAGAAGCGAATTGTAAGATTATCTTCGGTCATGCGATTCCTCAGAAGTCGCCTCTAGACCACCTTCCGGTCTGCTTGTTGAAACGTAAACCGGCCTTCTTCATCCACTTGTTGAACTTCGTTGCTCCTGCTCCTGTAGCGATTATGAAATCCTCTCGATCTTCCTGAGCCTGTATGTATCCCTTTGCCGCAAGAGTCTGGTCGATCCAATCATCAATATCCATCAATCCACCCGAAAGCTTGCTGGATTCTACTGCGGCTTCGAGTTCCTCAGCCGAGGCGCCGGTAGTCTCTAGGTCTTTCATCATCAGCTCGACCACGGATGAAGTATCGATTTTCTTGGGAGGCTTTACGACTGGCAATCTGGGCTTAATTTTGGGATCTATTGTTATTCTAGACCCGTTTGTAAGACGATCTTCTACATATTCTGCCATGGGCGATCTGAATTCTTTCTCGCACTCCCAGCAAATGAAAACGTAATCTGACATGTCCTCCATCAGATTGCCTCCTCTGGGATCCATTTCCTCACCGCAATGTGGGCACGCGTGCAGGCAAAGGATTGGAGCAATTTTCCTTCTAAAGTCGACGATGTCTTGAGGGGTTCCTACTAGCTCTAACATTTCATGGTCTCTAGCGGCCTCCAGGCCCCTCGTCTCTAGTTGGTCCCTAATCTTGGATCGTTGTTCGTCCTTGGACTCATCATCCATGGTATTCTCCAGTTTTACAATAAGCTCGATTGTTTTTCCCAGCCTGTTCATTACTAGCTTCTTGTTTCTGAAAGCCTCGACTCTTGCCATCCTGAGTTGTTCTTTCTTCTCCAAGAGCTCTGCAAGCAAGTCTTTTTGCTCTCTCTTGAACCTCTGCTCCTCAATCTTATCGACTTTCTGCTTTCCATCCTTCGAAAGAACATCTGCCAAGAACCTCTGCTTACTGGATGTCCTCGGGCCTGATTTAACTGCCTCAATTACAGAGGTTGCAATATCCTTCTTCAAACCATAATTATTGATTAGGGTCTCCTGATCCATCTTCTTGAGGTCACCGACTTTGATTCCCCCATCAGATAGAATCTGAGCAGTATTCTCATCTATTCCCCTCCTTAGTAGGGCTAGATAGGTATCTTTCTTTGCCATGTTTATCACTCCATCTGTGAACGGTCAGGGGTCTGGCCGTGCCTCGCCGAGAGGGGGGGAACCTATCAAGGCGATGACTACAGTATCAATTTTCAGACTCGAAGTCGGAAATATAGTTACACAATGTCAACCATTCTTCTATTAGCATATCATCTGGTCTCATTTCTAGCCAACCGATTCTCATTCCTTCTAAAAATTCCTCATTAAACTGTATTACAAGGCGCCCCCATCTATCTTTATGCCAACCCCTAACCCTACTGATTCTCCTAGGAGGTTTGGATAGTAGTGTTCTCATCTTCCTTCTTCTATTGGCGAAACAGTGCTGTGTGATAATCTTGAACATTTTTCTATCCCTTACCCGGACTTCGGTTTCTCTTGGCTGTAACATGACTAATCTGGAGTTAACCCTAGGAGGGGGGGAGAAGGCACTAGGAGATACCTTCGAACCAAGATGAATAGTAAAATCCAACCACAATGATAGCCCTAGAGGGCCTATGCTTCTTGGCCCTCCATTCATTGCCATTCTTTCTGAAAACTCGTCTTGGACGAGTAGCACAATAGAATCCAAGGGGTTTCTCCGGATATGCTTCTGTATCTTATCTAGAAGAGGGCTAGAAATACCATATGGGATATTAGCAATGATATGGGTAATATCTTCAGGCCAATCAACTGTAAGTGCATCGGCATGTGTCACTGAAAGACTGCCGTCCTGAAAGTCGAATACTCTTTGCAGATGCAGTACTGCTTGTTCATCTATCTCGAACGCGGTTATCCTAGCACCTTTTCTCAGTAGGTAGAGTGTCAGTGACCCTGGTCCTGGTCCAATTTCCAATACGTGCGAGTTTTCTGTGACTCTCTGATTAATTTGATCGGGCATATTGACAGCTTCTGAGATGATTCTCTCATCCAAAATGAAATGTTGTCCTAGATTCCTGTCAGGATTGATTCTGTCTCTGAGTAAATCTACCAACATTCTTGGATCTAAGTCTTCCAAAGTAATACCTCCGACTAGATCTCGGAGCGGACGAGAAGTTCGAGTAGACTTGGAGATTCTGAGGGGTCTTTCATCTCCCCCAGGTATCTTTCTGCCAGCAGTTTCACTGATTCGATCCCACACGAGTTGTCGATCTGCTCAAATGAAGACCATCCTGATCCCCCTCTCTCTTTGACCATCTGAATTGCCTTTGAATTTCCAATGCCCGGAAGGAGTTGGAATGCGTGGTACTTCAAGGATAGGTTGTTCGCCCTATTGTAAAATCCTAGGTGCCTCTCAGGATCTGAGTTTATTGATTCCATAACTGCCTCATTTAGATTATTGGAAGATTCTACTGTCAGATCCTTGAATCTTATTTCTGATAGGGAGCCTATAGAACCGGAAGAGGTTTCCACATCCTGGCCCGGAGAGCTCACTGTCTCATCATCGATTCTGGCTCTAACAAGGTACATTGAAGGCTTGGATAGTCCTTGTAGCTCATACCCAGAGGGAATTCTATCAAGGACATCCAAAACTAATACTGATGACTGACGATTAAGTGGTCCTTCTTCGGGAAATCCAGAGCCGATTGGACCTTGCGCGGACATGCTTCTCAAATGCTGGAGGGGGTTCTCCCTCATCAATGGTTTAGTTTGAGTGAAATCGAGAAAAACGATATCAAAGGACGTGCTGCCTTACGATCTCGATTATTTCCTCTATCTCAGAAGTATCCATAGCAACTCTCTTACTAGCTATTATTACTCTAACTCCAGAGACGTCCATTGGAGATAATTCGGCTATTTTTGCACATATGTCCGGATTCTCTGCTAGTTTGTCATTCTCCATTAGTTTTGAGAAAAGTGAAACGAAAACTTCCGGATCGGTCTTAATTCCTCCTCTGTTAGTACTAGCGGCCCATGTTGCATGTTGTAGAGCCATCATCTGCTCGTACGATAGCTCGCCTCTCCGCTCGTTTGCGGCCTCGAGTAGATCCCTTACTGTTGCAAAATCTACAAATTCACGGTCTCCCATCAAATCACCTCTATACTGGTCTCAAATGCTCTGGCCTAGCCACTACTGTCTTTGCCATGTTTCCTTGAACTACGCTAACGACGAAGGCGTTTCCCTGCTTCTTAACTATAGTTCCAGTAAGCCCCTGGAATCTCCTGTGGGGCATACCTCTTTGTTCAGCGCCATCTAGAACGATAGAAACCCTGTCTCCTTCATTGTAAGGATGCAGTGCGCGGTTGATGAAGAGCCTTCTTTTCTGGGTCTTCTTCTTCTTTAGGATAGACCTTGTTCCTTGCCTAGTCCCATGGGTCCGCGTCGCCATTGTATCACCTTCGACCATAGGTCGTGGAAGCGCTCGACCTAAGGCCCGCTATTAAGTCCGTCGGATTGTTATTTGTTGCTCAATCAGCGTGTATTTCCTTGACATCTAACCAGAGAACCTCACATTCTCTATCAATTACAGACATGACGGAGGGGACTGTTCTGCCTTCATCAGAGTGAACCAGTTCCTTGACGTAGGTCCCAGCCTCACATCTCAGGGAGAATTGTATTTCTTGTTCCTCTACAACTACATTGGAGATAGAAACGATCTTTCTCTTGCGTGTTTTTGCCGCTCTCCTGTGTGAAACTCTTTTCGGTGTCTCTTGCTCCAAAATTACTCCCGAGAGCCCGTTGATAGCGTCAATTATTTGTCCTTCTGGTGGTGGATCTTCGATTTTGAATCTGATAGTGTAAGATTTCTCAGAGCGTGTTTCTTTGACTCTGCTGACATCCTTCTTATGACACCATCTTAGTGAGTTTACTTTCACCTTTTCAGGACAGTTTGAGTTTATTTTGGACTCTAGTGAGATTGGGTCTTCGTCCCTAATTTTGGGATTCTTGATCTCCAGAACGAATGGTCTTCCAGAGCCCAGGCACCTGACGTCGATATCCTCCCTACCCATTCCATGGAATGATGTATCTGAAGCATCTAGACTATTTTTCACTGGCTCTCCGATGATGTCCTGGACTGATTCTCTATACTGGAGACCTGTGCCTTCGCAGCTTTCACATCCATCTCCTCTTCCTCTACAAGATCGACAGGGCCAGCGGGTTTGGGGGATTCCTCTGGCGAGCTTTTCATACCTCCCGTAGATGAATACTGGTCTAACATCAGTATCTACTCTGAGAGTCAATGCGTCCACTGTTACCATTACATCGGGATACTCTTTGACAAACGCGATATCAGACATTTTTCTCAGCATTTCCGCTTGTATCGCTGTTGCAAAGGAGGTCTTCAGTGGCTTTGAACCACGTGCTCCGTGTTTCGTTCTTATTGCATCTTCACTCTGAAGGAGGTCCTTTGGAATATGAATTCCTAATTGCATTGACCTGAATTTCGTACCTTCTAATGTCTCTATTATCCTTTCAGCGATATTTCCAACATCATCGAATAGATTTTCACAGAGGGGACATAATTCGGGTATGTCAGATTCTGAAAGACTGGGGTCCCTTGAGAAAGCCTCCTTCCTGAGTAAAGCACCTCCCTCGAATCCAGAAGACTGAGTTCTCCTCCCCCCTATTCTATGCAGGCAGTGATCACATGCACCTATCTTGATTACATGGGCGATTCCCAGTGGGGCTGGACAAGGGGGAGCGTCCCAATCTATGGATTCTCCTTGGTTATAGAAATCATCACCATCGAACCACTCATCGTCGGCATCTTCTTCATTTCTTGGTTCGGTTTTTTCAACTGATTCTGCGGCACCGTAGTCGGCACTAGCGTAAAGGTGCCAATCATCTCCATCGGAGTTTTCTTCCAAGGTGTCTTCACTCATTAAATCACCAACGGGGGAGGGAGGGTATCCACATCCTCGTTATTATTCCGAAGCGTCGATGGGTTTTGACATCTTCGTATCAAGAATCATTCTTTACGACCCGATGATTCGGATACTTTTCTAAGATGGGAGAATGAATGAATGCCGCTTGAACACCCTGTCGGCCACTCGAATCTGATCGCATAGTTTCCTACTTGCTCTACCTTTGGTTTCACCAGCATCATTCTGGAGATTTCTTCCTCGAACTCTATCTTCATCTGTTCGTTAACCTGTCTCGGTTTGCATTTAGCACACTGGCAGTTCTTTCTAACTTCAACATAGTCGAGCTTGAACGACTTATCATCTGAGAATGACAGTATGCAATATGTATCCTTTCTATCGAGAGAGACTAATTTTGGTGATTTATCCATAGCTAGTCTTCCAAGTGACTTGCCTCGTTCTGAGGATTGAGAATTGTATGCATTAGAAGTCCAACGGGCATTAGCATTACTCCGAAGAAGACTATTGCTCGGGTCTTACTAATCCCTATGTCATTCTCTATGGCTTTTCTCCACATCCACCGAGTAGCCATAATGTCACCCGCTACGAAGTGAGACCATGCCAGAACGGTACCTGATTCGGTTCCCAGTATGTTCACCATAGTGTCTAGGAAGTCAACAGGATTTCCAGTTACTAGATCGATAAGTCCGGATGGTTCTAGAAGGGCAGTAATCATCCAAACTGCTAGCGGCCCGATGAAAAGAGCGTTTCCCTGCATCCAATTATTCGTTCTTTCCGATGTTGGCTCAGATAACATCAGAAGCCAGAATGGCCCGACCCAGATAGTGGGTATGATGAAGAGAACAGTATAGATGAGTTCTATTGTAATTCCTCCATTTCTATTGTCTCTATGCGCTATTCTTGGATATAGTCCGTGGCTTCTTCATATCCTCAAACCAAGTGTCGGTACCATTCCAGTCAGGTTCGACCCCCATGTCCGCACAAATCAACTTAGCGGAGATTCTCCCACTCTCCAGAATTGTTGGTAGTCCACTTCCTGGGTGAGTTCCCCCTCCGACCAGATATAGATGGTCTAGTTCCTCAAATTTATTTTGTGGCCTTCTCCATAGCATCTGATCTAGACCATGGGCGAGATTGAAAACAGCTCCCTTGTAAATATCACGAGCGGCCCAGTCATCCGGAGTTACTATCGTCTGAGAAACGATGTGATCTTTGATGCCCTCAAATCCAAGGTGTTCCATCTGTCTCAGAATTACGTCCATGTAATCATCCTTGATGTCTTCCCAGTCTATCCCCTCATGGGAGCTACTTGCCGGAACTAGCACATAGATGGTTGAGTGCCCTTCAGGGGCCATGGTAGAATCAGTAACACAGGCATTCTGGACGTAAACGGAGGGGTCGTCCCAAGTAACTCTGTTCTCGGTAACTTCTTTGAGGTTTTTCTGATAGTCCTTCGCAGCATAGATTTGATGATGCGGCGTATCGTATAATTTGTCAATCCCCAAATAAAGCATGAATGTGGAACACGAGTAGGACTTCTCATCAAGCTTCTTATTCGACCACTTCTTCCTCAACTTGTCTGGGATAAGACCCTTCATTCCTGTGGCGAAATCAGCATTCATTACGAATTTGTCAGCTGTGTAGGTTCCATTATCTGTTTTGGCCCCTATCACTTTCTTACCCTCGAAAACAAACTCATTTACTTGCTCATTAAGTTTTATCTTGACTCCGAGTTCTCTGGCTATGTTTGCCATTTTCTGAGTGATGGTTCCTAATCCTCCTTCAACATGGAAAACTCCATGCTCGTACTCAAGATACGCCAAGATGGTGAAGAGACTGGGTGCTTGGAATGGACTCATTCCCAGATACTTGGTCTGGAACGACATGGCCAACTGCATCCTCTCGTCAGAGAAAACCTTGGAGAGGTCTGAGGAGACACTTCTCCACGGCCTCAAGATCTTAGCTACTCTCAAAGCCCTTCTACTCAGAAGATCCGTTGGGCCCCTCCAAGGAGTATTGAGGCAGTTCTTTGAAAGCTTCAGCTTTGTCCTATTATCTTCTATGTATTTCCTGAATCCATTTGCGTTGTCTTCACCACAAAGTTCTCTGATTTGAGAAACCATGTCTTCCAAGTCAGTATTAGCATTTATACTTCCTCCGGCCCCGAAAACCAACCTGTAATTTGGATTTAATTCGATTAGGCCTAGTTCTTCCCTAGCATCCAGTCCAAGGGCTTCGAAGATTTCCTCTGCGATCTCTGGATAGTGGAAGAAAGTAGGTCCATTGTCGTACTTGAAACCATCTTTTTCGAATACCCTTGTCCTGCCTCCGAC
>MDTB01115636.1_pt1 | contig 20953 bp, 20 predicted proteins | sample 811161 | NCBI WGS metagenome assembly MDTB01 (sample SAMN05326650, study PRJNA326480) | marine metagenome | isolation source: seawater | place: Mediterranean Sea | collected 2009
AAAGCGGCTAGTATTAAAAATAAATAAGCTAAATAATTTTTTGACAAAAAGTTCCTAATTAAATCTTTTTGAGCTGTAGGGAGACAAATCTAAATTTGTTTTCTCTTCTGCAACTATACCAGAAACAATTTTGCCTGTAATTGCTCCTAAAGTCCAGCCCAAATGGTGGTGCCCAAATGCATAAACTATATTTTTATTTTTTAAAGAAGGTCCAAGAATTGGTAAAAAGTCTGGCAAAGTTGGTCTAAAACCCAACCATTCATCATTATGACTTTGTAGTTCTGGTAAAAGTTCTTTTGCAGACTTAACAATATAATTTATTCTTTTTTTTGATGGTGGGTTCTTTAATCCTCCTAGTTCTACTGTGCCTACTGCTCTCAGTCCTTGGTTCATTGGTGACATACCAAAACCCCTATCTAAACATACGACAGGTCTAGATATTAATCCTTCCATATTTTTAAAATGTACGTGGTAGCCTCTTTCTGTTTCTAAAGGTATATTTTCATCCAATTGATCGGTCAACTTTTTTGAAAAAGCTCCAGCAGCTAAAACAATCTTTTCAAAATTGTAAATTTTTTTTTCTGTTTTAATTTCAGTTTTTTTCTCTGCAACTTGTTTTATACTTTGAACATGTTCATGTTTATATTTTCCACCTTTCTTTATATAAAGATCAAAAATTTTTTTTAATATAGCTTTTGGATCTCGAGCATGCCATGAGTCTTCATAAAATATTCCCGCATCAAAAATAGGATTCAATTTTGGCTCGATATCTAAAACTTCTTCTTTGGTTAATATTTGTTGTTTTATTCCTAAATGAGTTCTTACTTTGATTTCTAAATTTCTACTTTTTAAATTTTCATTTGTCCATAAATATAAAATTCCTTTTTTTTCAACAAGATCTGAGACATCAATTTCTTTAAATATTTCTTCGTAAGCATCTAAAGATAAGTTTAAAATTTGATGCATATACTTAGCAGTATGTAGCATAGATTTTTTATTGCAGTTTTTAATAAAATGCAAAAACCAAGGAAACATTTTTGGAACATGATTCCATTTTAATGCTAATGGTCCATTCGAACTAAATAACATTTTTGGTACATTAAATAAGATGTCTGGTCTATTAAATTGTAAAGCGGAGTATGGAGAGAAATGACCAGCGTTTCCATATGATGCCTCCCTATAATCGGTGTTATTCGGATTGTTTCTATCAAATATTGTAACAGGTATTCCTTTTTTTATTAATTGAAGACCTATACTAATTCCCTGTATTCCCGCTCCGACTATTCCAACTGAATTACATCTGTAATTGTCCATATAGAATTTATATTCTATTAAATAAAAGAATTACAATGCGGTTATTGTGACTTAATGAAAAATTATATACTCGGTTTACCGTTCTTTTTGATCTTTTTCTCTTCTTTATTTTTTGCAAATAAAAAGTCCCCAGTCATTTTCGACTCAGATCTACTAGCTGATGAAGTTTTTTTAATATACCCGTCTATATCAGCCCCATCTTCCGTTCTAAGGTTTTGTGCAAATTCAATATCACCTTTTACAACTCCAGTAGCACCGATTACGATGTTATCAGCAATAATTTTACCTTCTAATTTACCGTTTATTTCAACTATTTCTGACTCAACTTGACCTACAACTACACCTGTTTCTTTTATTACTAATTCTTTTGAAAATACTGGACCCGTGATAGTTCCTGCAATATCAATTGAACCACTACTCTTTAATGTTCCTTCAATATTGACTGATTCACTTATTAAAGACCTTTCAGAGTCTTTATTTTCTTTAAAAAATTTATCTTTATTTTCACCAAACATATTATAATTATTAAAATTTAATCATCTATTTATCTAATGGGCAAGTTAAAAAAAAATAAAATTTGTTCAAATTGGGCTTAAATTTTAACTAATTGAGGAATCTTTATAAACTTTGCAGGACATAGCAACTCCCAATCCGAACATGATGGCTAACATTGAGGAGCCTCCATATGAAAGGATTGGCAGAGGTGCACCCACAATTGGTAGTAAACCCAAGACCATACACATATTTACTGTTACATATATAAAAAAAGCGGTTGAAAAACCATAACAATAGAGCTTACCAAACACACTTCTCGTTACATTTCCGATAGTTACTATTCTATATGTTATGACAGCATACAGCACTAGAATTAATACTGAGCCTAAAAATCCGAACTCTTCTGAAAATAAGGTAAAAATAAAGTCTGTATGTTTTTCTGGCAAATAGTCTAGGTAACTTTGAGATCCATTTAAATATCCCTTTCCAAATAAACCTCCTGAACCAACTGCTATTTTCGACTGAATAATTTGATAGCCAGCACCTAGAGGGTCTCTATCTGGATTTAAAAAAGTTAAAATTCTTGATTTTTGATAAGGTTTTAAAAATGAAATAGCAATAGGTGCTGTGACTACAAACAAAATAAGAGAGTAAGCAAAAAACTTTATTCTAACACCTGCTAACCAGATAACTACCACACCACCTGCTAAAATTAATATTGAAGTTCCTAAATCAGGTTGAGTTACAACTAATAAAAAAGGAATCATTATTATAGCAAATGGGAAAAGTAAAAATCTCAATCTATTTACATCTGCAGAAGAAATTCTGTGATAATACTTAGCTAAAAATAAAATAACTCCTATTTTCATTAGTTCAGAAGGTTGAAGATTTATTATATAAAGATTTATCCATCTTTGGGATCCAGATGACGTTAAACCAAAATATTTCACTGCAATTAACAATGCTAAAAAAATAAAATATATAAAAAAAGTACTCTGATGCCAAAAGTTAACCTGAACTAAAGAGACTGCTAAAAATAAACTAAAAAAAACAAAAAATCTAATTGCGTGACTTTTAGCGTGATAGTCAAATACTCCACCACTTGATGAATACTGTGCAAATATACTAATTATACCTAAGATAAAAATAGATAATAAAAGCCAACCATCAAAACTTCTTAACTTGTCAGCTATCGAATTAGAATGGAATACAGCTCGTGACCTATACATTTAAATTTCCTGACCTATATTATTTTTTGGTTGTAACTTTCTCGAGTCATGTCTTTCTATTATTTTTTTTATAACTTTTTTTGCTATTGGTGCCGCTGCACTACTTCCTGAACCTCCGTGTTCTACTAAGACACTTATCGAGTATCTTGGTTTATCGTATGGCGCAAAAGCTATAAATAGTGCGTGATCTCTATCTTCATAAATTATATCTTTTTGTTTGACTTCTGCCTCTCTTTGGGCCGCAGTAAATCTTTTGATTTGAGAGGATCCTGTTTTACCTGCAAATCTGAATTTTTTATCATTAAGTCGAGACCTGTAAGATGTTCCTCCAGGCTCATTAGTTGAGGCAAACATAGCATCTTTAATAAAATTAATATTTTCTTGGTTTCTAAATAGTGGAGTAAGCTTAAATTCATTTACTAATACATCTATAGGTGTATCATCTAAAGGATTTTGATTTTTAAAATTTAAATAATCAATTAAATTGTTATTGCTTTTGTTGTCATCAACTATGATTCTTGGTTTAAGTTTAAATCCTCCATTAGCTAATTGAGCTGTCATTAAACAAAGCTGAAGCGGAGTTGATAAAAAATACCCCTGACCTATTCCACTATGCAATGTTTCGCCTAAATACCAGTTTTGTCCGATATATTTCTTCTTCCATTTTGTGTTAGGAACAACTCCGGATCTTTCTTCAATAAAATCTTCTAAAACTTTTTCACCTAAACCAAATTTTTTAGCTGTCACAGATAGTCTGTCTACACCAAGCTTTCTAGCTATTTCATAAAAATAAACATCGCATGATCTTTTAATTGCTGTTCTCATCGACATATAGCCATGCCCTTTTTTTTTCCAGCAGTGAAATTTCTCGCCAAAAAATTCTACCACACCCGTACATTCAACTGACTGATTTGGACTAACTATGTCATTTTCCAAAGCGCTAAGTGCAACTAAAGTTTTAATTGTTGAGCCAGGTGGGTAGAGACCAGAAATTGACTTATTTGTTAATGGCTTATCTCGATGATTAATTAAATAATTCCAATCTTTTTTATTTATTCCGTGGACAAATGCATTTGGATCAAAAGTCGGAGAAGAAGCCATGGCAACAATATCTCCATTATATATATCCATCACGCAAACAGATGAACTCACATCTTTAATAATTGTGGAAATGAGTTCTTGAATTTCAAGGTCAATAGTTGTTCTATAATTTTTTCCAATTTTTCCCTTATCAACAAATATTTGTTTAATTCTTTTACCGTATGCATTTACCTCGTATCTTTGAAAACCAATATCTCCGATCATATCCTTATCTAACTTATGCTCTAATCCAGTTTTCCCAACTGATATTCCTGCAACCTTCAGGTCTCTTAGATATTTCTTATCTTCTAAATCTCTCGCACTTATCTGGGAAACGTATCCAAGGATATGAGAGGTAGACTGATTAGGATATACTCTTGCAATTGAAACAACAGGTTCTACACCTTGTAGTTCGTGAAGGAATAGATTAACTCTTGAAAATTCTGACCATGTCAGATTATCAGAAACAACTATTGGTTCCCAAGGCTTTTGTTTGGCTAATCTTTTTTTTAAAAAAGATATTCTTTCGTTTGATAGATTTAATATACTTCTTAATCTAAAAAAAAGTTTTTCTATTTCTTCTGTATTTTCTGGTGTAATATGTAATTGATAAACTTTTCGGTTTTTTGCAATGTCTTTATTAAAATAATCTGTGACTATGCCTCTCGGTGGTGCTATACGCCACTCTCTAAAACGATTTTTATCAGATAATGTTTTGTACTTTTTTGTCTCTGCAATTTGTAAAGCTGCCAGTCTGCCAAAAATACCAACTAGGACAACCGCTTTAATTGTTGAAAGTAAGAACATTCTTCTTCCTATAGTTCTGGATTTACTGACGATACTAGAAGCAAAACTAATCATCGGAACCTTCAGTTATTTTTAAATAATTGTCAAAAATTTGATAAAAAATTGGGAAAAAAAGGAAAGTAAAGAATGAGTTTTGTAAAAGTTGCATATAAGAAATTGAGATATCAGAAAATTTTGTTATTATAATCAAATATATTAAGTTTGAAAAAAAAATTGCAGGTATAAAAGCAAACCAGTTTACGACCAATCTTGACCTTAAAGTAGCATTCCTAACATATGAAGATGCTAAAGAAAGAACCAAAAAACTTATTGCACTAGCTCCTAAAGGTAAACCAATTACAGCATCATTTATTATGCCCGCGATAAAAATATGGCCATTGCCAAGTAATTGAGGTTTTTTCAAGACCCAAAAATAAATAATAATCATTTGTAGATTAAATGAAAAAAAATTTAGGTAAGAATTAAATTCAGTTTCTAATTCTGATAAAGCCAAAATATACATTAACAGTAAAGGTCCAGATTTTATTATATAAAAAAAAATATTTTTACTAGTTGTTGGCATTAGAAATTTTGTAATCCTTCCGAAGCATTTAAAATAATGTTTACAAATAATATTTGATTGGGATCTATAAAAAGTTTACCCACTACTTTATTTTTCTTAATTACTACTTTAGCTACAGGAATTCCCGCAGAGAAAAAACCATCTTTTCCAGACGTAAAAATAGTAGCATTTGATGCAGGAATAAATTGATCTGGCAAATGTTCTAAAACTGGTTCTTTACTTCCGTTTCCAGATAAAATTGCTTGTGAACCAGATGGCTCTACTACAACAGGAATTCTACTATTTAAATCGTTGAGTAAAAGAACTCTCGAAGACAGGAAATTTACTTCTACTACCCTTCCAATTAAATAACTTCCACTAACTGCTGGCATTCCTTTTTTAATTCCTGAACTACTTCCTTTGCTAATTATTATCGATTTTAAAAAAGGGCTATTTTTATCTAATATGACTTTTGCAAGAGTTTTTTCTAAATTAGCTGTCTCTGTAGAATTTATTAGGTTTTTTAAATTTCTATTTTCAGTTAACAAAAACTCAGAACTAAATTGCTTAGCTTTCATTTTTTCAAGTTCTTTTTTTAGTTTTTCATTTTCTGAGTAAATCAAAAAATGTTGTTTAGTTTTATCTGATATATAAGAGAAAAATTTTAGTGGTGATGAAGAAATCGAAGAAATTCTATATATTCCGTCATTAATTATTGACCTAGCGTAAGTTGTAACTTTAAGTGAGGAAGTATCTAAATAAAAAATCAAAACAGCTATTGCCAATAAAAAAAAGAGAGAGAATCTCTGTCTAGCTCCTTTTTTTAAAAGAGCTGAACGGAATGCAATTATAAAATCATCTCTACTTTCAGACATTGTGATCTATTAAAATAAATTAATACTCTGATAACATTGTAGCGAATAATTCTTCGTTTTCTAATGCTTTCCCAGTGCCAACTGCTACGCAAGAAAGTGGATCGTCCGCTATAGTTACGGGCAAGCCAGTGTCTTTAGAAATTAATTTATCTATATTGACTAATAGAGAGCCGCCGCCAGTGAGAACAAGACCCATATCTACTAAATCTGCTGAAAGTTCTGGAGGAGTGTTTTCTAATGCTTCTTTTATTCCAGCTAACATTTGATTTAGAATAGGCATTAATGCTTCACAAGCGTCTTCCTCGGAAAGAGCGATTTCTTTAGGGGTTCCAGATCTTATATCTCTTCCTTTCATTAAATAAGTATTATTCGATGAAGGTATTGCAGTACCAATCTCTTTTTTAATTTTTTCCGCAGTCGATTCACCAATCATTAAATTAAATTTTTTTCTCATATAATTTATAATTGATTGATCCATTGCATCTCCAGCTATTCGTAGTGATTTTGAATAAACTACTCCGCCTAGAGACATTACTGCTATTTCTGTTGTACCACCTCCAATATCCACAACCATTGAGCCCGTTGCTTCCGCAATGGGAAGTCCAGCACCGATTGCAGCCGCAATAGGTTCTTCAATTAATTGAACTTTTCTTGCTCCTGCTGCTAAAGCAGAATCTTGAATAGCTTTTCTCTCAACTGGGGTTGATCCTGTCGGCACACAAATTAATATTCTAGGATTGGCAAAGGCGTTTTTTTTGTGAACTTTTCTTATAAAATGTTTAATCATTTCCTCTGTAACGATGAAATCAGCGATAACACCGTCTTTTAAGGGTCTAATTGCTGAGATATTACCAGGAGTTCTTCCAAGCATAGTTTTGGCTTCATCGCCGACTGCTAAAACTGATTTTTTTCCCCCGTCAGTTACTACCGCAACAACCGAAGGTTCATTTAAAACTACACCTTTTCCTTTTAGTACTACTAGTGTGTTAGCTGTTCCTAAGTCAATCGCCATATCTTGCGACCAAGTTGATCTTATGTCTGCCCATTTAAACATTATTTTTCCCTTTATATTTGTGCGCTAAGACTTTCGTCGGGCGCTGTTTTTTTTCTCTTTATTATCAATTTATTTAAGGCATTTAAATAAGCGTTTGCAGAAGCAACAAGTGTATCTGTATCTGCAGCTTGACCTACTGTTGTTTTACCTTTTTCCTCAATTCTAACACTTACTGTAGCTTGAGCATCTGTGCCTTCAGTTACAGCATGCACATTATACAATTGAAGATTAACATCATGCGCATATAATTTTTTTATACATTTGAAAATTGCATCTACGGGTCCGTCTCCTACCTCAGAAGCACTTTTCACTTCACCAAAAACTTCAAGAGTCATTTCAGCTTTTTGTGGCTCACCAGTTCCAGCATATACTTTTAATGATTTTAATTTAATTACATTATCCTCTGTCACTAAACTATCGTCAACAATAGCTGCTATATCTTCATCATAAATATGCTTTTTTTTATCAGCTAAAATTTTAAATTTACCAAAAGCTGTTTGAATAACATCGTCAGTAACATCAATATAGCCAAGGTCATTTAATTTGTCTTTAAACGCATGTCGACCTGAATGTTTGCCCATTACTAAAGAAGTTTTATTAACTCCCACACTTTCTGGAGTCATAATTTCATAAGTATTTCTATTTTTTAACATACCATCTTGATGTATTCCCGACTCATGCGCGAAAGCATTCTTACCAACTATTGCTTTATTAAATTGAACTGGAAAGCCTGTTGCATTTGAAACTACTTTTGAAGCTTTGCTTAATAATTTAGAATTAATTCCAGTAGTGTAAGGCATCAAATCACTTCTTGTTTTCATAGCCATCACAACTTCTTCAAGTGCAGCATTTCCTGCTCGTTCTCCGATACCATTAATTGTACATTCAATTTGTCTAGCGCCGGCCATGACACCAGCCAAAGAATTTGCTACGGCCAAACCTAGGTCGTTGTGACAGTGGGTTGATAAGATAGCTTTATCAATATTTGGAACTTTATTTAATAAAGTTTCAATAATTTTTTTAAATTCTGATGGGACTGTATATCCAACTGTATCTGGAATATTAATTGTTTTTGCGCCACATTTAATTGCAAGCTCAACAGTTTTACACATATAATCCATATCTGTTCTTGTTCCATCTTCGCACGACCACTCTACATCATCAGTAAATTTTTTTGCGTATGTTACACTTTCTTTAATAGCATCTAAAACTTCTTCTGGAGATTTATTTAATTTGTGCTTCATGTGAAGTGGGCTTGTAGAAATAAAAGTATGAATTCTAAAATTTTTTGCATGTCTTAGAGCTTCATGACAAGCATCGATATCTTTTTTAGTTGCTCTAGCTAATCCTGCTGGAATAGATTTTTTTAAGATTTTACTAATTTCTGTTACAGCCTCATAATCACCTGGTGAAGCTATTGGAAAACCTGCTTCAATAACATCTACACCTAATTCATCAAACACTCTAGAGATTTGTAATTTTTCTTCTAAGCTCATAGAAGCGCCTGGAGACTGTTCTCCATCTCGCATAGTAGTATCGAAAATAATTATTCTATTCTTATCGCTCATATTTCAAAGTTTTTAACAATTAAAAATAACACTCATGTGATAAATTAAAAAGTTAAGATTTGTATAATACAATCAAAGATAGAATTTGCAAATACTTATGCAGCACTCACTATGTTTTAAGATCAGAATGGGCTAATTTTTGTCTTTATCGACTAACTTATTTTTTCCTATCCATGGCATCATAGCTCTAAGCTCTTTACCTACCTTCTCTATTGGGTGATTAGCTAAGTCTTTTCTCATCTTAAGAAAATTTTTTTGGCCAGACTTATGTTCGTTCATCCAGTCTTTAGTGAATTTTCCTGACTGAATATCTTTTAAAACTTCCTTCATTTTCTCTTTACTTTTGCTGTCTACTATTCTTTTTCCCGAAACGTATTCTCCATACTCTGCTGTATTTGAAATTGAGTAGTTCATGTTTGCAATTCCACCTTCATAAATAAGATCAACAATTAATTTCACCTCGTGAAGAGTTTCAAAGTAAGCCATCTCTGGTGGGTATCCTGCTTCAGTTAAAGTTTCAAAACCATTTTTAATCAGTTCAACTAAACCTCCACAAAGAACGGTTTGTTCACCAAATAAATCTGTCTCGCATTCATCTTTGAAAGTTGTTTCAATAATTCCCGATTTGCCTCCACCTATAGCTGATGCATAAGATAACGCTAAATCTCTTGCTTTACCTGAACTATCTTTGTGTACTGCCATAAGACAAGGAACACCTCCACCTTTTTGATATTCACTTCTAACTGTATGTCCTGGTCCTTTAGGAGCTACCATAAAAACATCTAAATCTTTTCGAGCATTTATTAAATCAAAATGAATATTTAATCCATGTGCAAATGCTAAACTTGTTCCTTCTTTCATTCTTTGTTCAATATGATTTTTATAAATTTCAGATTGTAATTCGTCAGGTGTAAGCATCATTACTACATCAGCCCATGCTGCAGCGTCTGATAATGACATTACTTTTAAACCTTCAGCTTCAGCTTTTTTTACGCTTGGTGACCCATCTCTTAAAGCAACAACTACTTCAGCGACCCCACTATCTTTTAAATTTAAAGCATGAGCGTGTCCTTGACTACCATAGCCAAAAATTGCAACTTTCTTTTTTTTAATTAAATTTGTATCAGCGTCTTTTTCATAAAATGTTTTCATTTTTCTCCTAGTTTTGTATAAATATTTCTTCACCTCTTGTCATTGCTACTGCCCCGGTTCTTGAAGCACTAATTAAACCTAGAGGCTTTAATGTTACAGTTAGTTTATCAATTTCTCTTCTTAAAGCAGTTATCTGAATAACAAAAGACTTTTTTGTTTTATCAAGTACAATACCATTAAATTTTTTACATAATTTCTTAGCTTTATTAAGTTTTGCTGAAGATCCAGATAATTTAAAAAGGGCTAATTCTCTAAATAATATATTGGGATCATTTCTAGAAAAATCAGCAACTTTATGCACTGGTACTAATTTGCCTAATTGTAATTTAATTTGTTGAATAACTTGAGGCGTTCCTTTTGTTACAATAGTTATTCTTGATAAATGTTTTGTTTTATCAATTTCTGCAACAGCTAAGGACTCTATATTGTAACCTCTTCCTGAAAACAATCCTATTACTCTTGCTAAAACTCCTGCTTCATTATCTACCCAAACTACGATGATATGATGGTCTTCTTTACCTAGCTTAGTTGGTTCACTATATGCTGACTTAGATTTTGCCATTAAACTAAAGTTTTCCCTTCATCTGAAACATCTTTTTCATCTTCGGGACCTAATAGCATCTGATTATGAGGTTTTCCTGATGGTATCATTGGATAACAATTTTCTTGTTTATCAACTACACAATCAAAGATCACTGGTTTGTCTGAATTGATCATATCTTTAATTTTTTCATCTAATTCGTCTGGCGATCTTGCTCTAATTCCTACTGCACCATAAGCTTCTGCTAGTTTAACAAAATCTGGTAGCGCTTCAGTGTAACTTTCAGAATAATTCTTATCATGAAGAAGTTCTTGCCACTGACGAACCATTCCCATGTATTCGTTATTTAAAATAAATATTTTGATTGGTAGTCTATATTGAACTGCTGTCGACATTTCTTGCATATTCATCAAAATTGAGGCTTCTCCGGCTATGTCTATTACAAGTTTTTTAGGATGAGCAATCTGAACACCTATTGCAGCTGGTAATCCATACCCCATAGTTCCAAGACCACCTGAAGTCATCCATCTATTAGGCTTGTTAAACTTGTAGTGCTGAGCTGCCCACATTTGATGTTGCCCAACCTCAGTTGTAATAAAAGTATCTTGGTCTTTTGTTAATTCATAAAGTCTTTGTACAGCATGTTGTGGTTTAATTGTTTTACTGCTGTTGACAAAATTTAAAGATTTTTTCTCTCTCCATTTATCGATTTGAGTCCACCATTTGGAGTTTTTTTGTTTGTTTGAATTAATAAAATTTTTATTTTTCTCTTTAAATCTAGTTATCAAACTGTCTAACAATTGCGAAACATCGCTGTTAATTGCTAAATCAACATTAACATTTTTACCAATAGAAGATGGATCAATGTCTATATGAATCTTTTTAGATTTTGGAGAAAATTCATCTATCTTTCCTGTAATTCTATCATCAAATCTTGCTCCAATATTAATCATCAAATCACAATCGTGCATTGCGTTATTTGCTTCATAGGTACCATGCATTCCTAGCATTCCTAAAAACTGTGGGTCATCTCCTGGATACGCTCCAAGACCTTGTAATGTTGATGTAATCGGGAATCCAGTTAAGCTTACTAATTCTCTTAACAACTCACTAGCTTTTGGACCAGAGTTTATAACTCCACCACCTGTATAAAAAATAGGTTTGGATGAGTTGCTCATCATTTCAATAAACTTATCTAAATCTTTTAAATTTATTTTATTTGATTTAGATCCATTTAATTTCCGAGATGATTTAATGCTTTTAACTTTGTAAGTTCCTTTATTAAATTGAATATCTTTTGGTATATCAACTAAAACAGGCCCTGGCCTTCCTGTGGTGGCAATTTCAAATGCCTTGCTCATTATGTTAGCTAAATCATTAACATCTTTAACCAACCAATTATGTTTTGTGCAAGGTCGTGTAATTCCTGTTGTGTCACATTCTTGAAATGCGTCTGTCCCAATTAAATGTGTTGGAACTTGTCCTGAAATACAAACAACTGGAACTGAGTCCATATAAGCATCTGTCAATGCTGTTACTGCGTTAGTTGCGCCAGGTCCTGATGTAACTAAAAGAACTCCAGGTTTCCCGCTTGATCTTGCGTAACCTTCCGCTGCATGGCCTGCGCCTTGTTCGTGTCTTGCCAAAATATGCTTTATAGATTTATGATTTTTTAATTCATCATAGATTGGAAGAACTGCACCGCCTGGATAACCAAAGATATATTCTACCTTCTGATCTTCAAGAGATTTAAAAACAATTTCAGCCCCAGTAAATAATTTTGACATTTATACAATCTACCGGAGAATCAACTTCCGTCAAGTTTTAGCTGATTTCTTTTAAAATTTTTTCAGTTAGAATTGACAAATCTTTGGAATATAGCTTCTTCCAATTCTTCATATGTCCTCTAGACCATGTATTTTGTCTTTTAGCGTATTGCCTTGTCTTAATATTTATTAACTCCTTAGCTTGATTTAAGGTAATTGTTCCAGATAAATAGTCTCTAATTTCGTTTACACCTATCAATTTATTTGATGATAGTGACTTATCAATCTTGAGTTTAAGAAATTTAGTTACTTCGTTAACACATTTATTTCTAAACATTTGTTCAGTTCTCTTAGATATATTTGTTAATAACTCCTCCCTTTGAATGTTTATGTAAAATTTTTTTATATCATAGTCTAAAAAATTTGATTTAGTGTTTCTAGCCCATTCATAAAGAGATTTTTTGGTTTCTAACTTCACTTCATAAGCTCTCATTGACCTTTGAGTGTCTGTAGATAAAAATTTTTTTTTAATTAAAGGATCTAAATTAACAAGCTTTTGATAAAATTTCTCTTGACCAATTTTCTTATGTAACTCTCTTACTGATATTCTAGTGCCTTTTTTAATATTCGGAATTTGACTTATTCCTTGGGTAATTGCCTTAAAATATAACCCAGTTCCACCGACTACAATTGGAATTTTTTTATTTTTCTCACATAATTTAATTTTTATTCTTAGTTTTTTTAACCATTCTCCAGCTGAAAAATATTTTTTTACTGTCGTAAAGCCATACAGATGATGTTTGACTTTTTTTGTTTCTTTTTTTAAAGGTCTCGAAGATAAAACTAAAAACTCTTTATAAACTTGCATGCTGTCAGCATTTATAACCTCACCATTAATCTTTTGAGCAATTTTAAGAGCTAATTTAGATTTACCTGACGCTGTTGGACCTGCAATAAGAATTATTTTTTTTGGCAAGCTTAATTAATTTTTACTCCAAGGTATCTTCTTCGATTTTGTGAATTTATAACTGTAAGCAATAAAGTTCTTTCACCTTTTTTAATCACTGCATTAATGATTTGGTTTAAATTTTGAGATTTAGTAATAGGTTTCTTCTGAACTTCAATTATAATATCGTTTAAATCTAATATCCCATTTAATGGGCTTCCGCTAGAAATTTCGGTAATCACTGAACCAGTAGTTTTTTTATCTAAGTCTCTTGAATTTAAATCAGTTTCATTAATATCTCTTACAGTAATTTTAAGTTTTTCAATTTCAAACCTCTCTCTTTTCTTTGGAGATAGAGACTTTTTTGCTTTAAATTCTTCTGAAGACTCTAACCTACCTAGAATTAATCTTTTTGATATTAATTTTTGATTTCTTAAAATTTTTAATTCTACGCTTTTACCAACTTTTGTTCCTGCCACCGCTTTGGGCAGCATTCTCATTGTTTCAATTTTTTTACCATCAAATTCTAAAATAATGTCACCTGCTTTTAAACCAGCTTTATCCGCGGGGCTGTTTTTACCAACACTAGCAACTAATGCTCCTTTTGGCTTATCTAATTTTTCAACTTCCGCTATTTCTTTTGTTACTTCTTGAATTCTTACTCCTAACCAACCTCTTCTTGTCTCTCCATATTTAATTAATTGATCTATTACATTTGATGCTGCGTTAGCTGGAATTGCAAAACCTATTCCAATGGATCCGGTCTGACCAGGTGCAATAATTGCAGTATTAATACCTACTACTTCTCCTTTTAAATTAAAAAGGGGTCCTCCGGAATTGCCTTGGTTTATGGACGCGTCTGTTTGAATAAAATCATCGTAACGTGTTAAATTAATATCTCTATTTCTTGCAGAAATAATTCCTGAGGTAACAGTTCCTCCTAAGCCGAATGGATTTCCAATTGCTATAACCCAATCTCCTACTCTAGCTTTGTCTGAATCACCAAAACTTACTGGGACAAATGTATCGTTTGTTTCCATTTTTAAAACTGCTAAATCTGCGTATGGATCAGCACCAACCACTTTTGCTTTATACTCTTTAGAACCAACTTTAACTAAAATATCCTCAGCGTTAGCTATCACATGATTATTAGTTATGACTGTTCCATTTTTTTTAATAACAAAACCAGATCCTAAAGATGCGGCTTTTCGTTCAGTAGGCTTTTGAAAATCTTTAAACATCTCCTCGAAAGGCGATCCTGGAGGGAACTGAAATGGTAACTGATTTGAAGTAGTTTTTATCGTTTGAGTGGTAGAAATATTAACTACAGATGGCATTAATTTTTCTGCTAAATCAGCAAAAGACTCTGGAGCTGATTTTGCTAACAATATATTCCATATACTAAAAAAAATGATTAGTGAGTATATTGATAGTTTTTGTAAAATTTTCATTTAATTTTTTATATACCAGACTATTAAAAAACCTAATATCGAAAAAAAAACTCCAGTAACTCTTAATTTATGATCTGATGTTTTTTCTATTAATTTAAGCATATTTTTGATCTTTGACGGAAAAATGGCAATTAAAAAACCCTCGATTAAAAGAATTAATCCTATAGCAATTATAAGATCACTCATTAATTATGATTTAATTGGGCTTTTTTGTTTTACCAAAAAATTTAAAAAATTCACTGTCTGGTGAAAGCACCAAAGAAGTTTCACCACCAATTAAAGCTTTTTCGTACGCTTGCATTGCACGGTAAAAAGCAAAAAACTGAGGATCTCTTCCAAAAGCACCAGCAAAAATTTTGTTTCTTTGCCCGTCCCCTTCACCTTTCATAATTTCAGATGTTTTATTTGCATTAGCTAAAAGAACTGTTACATCTTTATCAGCTGTTGATCTTATTCTTTGAGCGATCTCAGCCCCTTGGGCTCTAAATTCTTTCGCTTCTCTTTGTCTTTCAGTCTGCATACGGGAATATATAGCTTCACTATTTGCTGGAGGTAAGTCTGCTCTTTTAATTCTCACATCTACTATTTTGATGCCGAAATTTTCTGCTTCAGTATTTACATCATTTTGAATAATTGCCATCTGTTTTGCTCTATCAGTTGACAGCAATGATGCTAATGATTGTGTTCCTAAAACGCCTCTTATCCTTGAATTTATAATTGTTGAAAGTCTTGACCTTGCAACTCTTTCATTGCCCACTGAAATATAGAATTTTAAAGGATCTATAATTTTAAATCTTGCTATTGCATCCACGATTAATCTTTTTTGATCTGCGGCAATTACTTCTTCTGGTGCACTATCTAAATTTAAAATTCTTCTGTCTAGATAAACAACGTTTTGAATAAAGGGAAGTTTAAAGTTAAGTCCTGCTTTAGTGATAATCTTTTTAGGATCACCGAATTGAAGAACGATTGCTTGTTTAATTTCACTTACAATAAATATTGATTGGAATAAAACTACTCCAATTAATATTATTCCAGGAACTATTAATCTAACAGCTTTCATTTCTAATTAGTACCTCCTGATTTTTTTCTTAGTTCTGGTAAAGGTAAATATGGAACAACTCCTGAGCCTGAGTTTTTATCTATGATTACTTTATCAATGTCAGCTAAAACTTTTTCCATTGTTTCTAAATACATTCTTTCTTGAGTTACATCTTTTGCATCTTTGTATTCATTATAAATTGCTAAAAACCTACTTGCTTCACCTTCAGCTTGTGCAACTACTTGTTTTTTATATGCTTCGGCTTGTTGTAAAATTTGTTCAGCTTCACCCCGAGCTCTTGGTATAACATCATTTGCATATCCCTCAGCTTCATTTTTTGCTCTTTCTCTATCCGCCCTTGCAGCTTGCACGTCTCTGAATGCATCAATAACTTGCGCTGGTGGATCTGCTTGTTGCGTCTGAACTTGTGTAACTTGGATTCCAGATCCATATTCATCTAAAATTTTTTGTGTAATTTCTTGTACTTCAATTTCGATACTTGCTCTTCCCTCAGTCAAAATTGTTTGAATATTATTTTTAGCTATTACTTCTCTCATAGCTGTTTCAGAAGTAGCTTTAACAGTCTCTACTGGACTTTGAATATTAAATAAAAACTTTCCTGCATCTTTAATAACCCAAAATACTGAATAATTTATATCAACAATGTTTTCGTCTCCTGTTAACATTAAACTTTCCTCTGGAACATTTCCCACTCCTGATGATCTGCCAGTGTCACTAGCAGGTCTAAAACCAACATCAACTCTATTCACTTTTGTCACTTTGGGAGTAAGAGCTCTCTCGAAAGGCGTAGGAAAATGATAATGTAAACCTGGCTGAGTAATATTAACAAATTTTCCAAATCTTAAAACGACACCTTGTTCGTCAGGTAACACTCTGTAAAGTCCGCTTGCTATGTAAAGTCCTAAAACTAATAAAAGCCCTATTATTATAGGTCTTGACCCGCTGCCTTTTCCACCACCGGTAAATTTATTTATTGTTTTTTGTAAATTCTTTATGATGTCGTCTATATTTGGTGGCTCTCTTCGACTTCCAGATCCATTTCCGCTTGATCCTCCCCCTGGAGTTGATCCCCATGGAGATTGATTTTTAAATATTTTATCTTTGAAACTCATGACACTTTATATAGTGACTTTTTGCTTAAAAACAAGTTAAGTAAGAGCGGTATTATGACCGATAAAAAGAGAGAACAAGACCAATTAATTAAGGAAAAGCTTGCTCCAAAGCAATTTGTAAAAAATTCTATAAAAGGAACAAAATACACCCTTTTGATTTCTAGCGCAAAAGGAGGAGTTGGAAAATCTACTTTTGCAGTCAATATAGCTTTTGCTTTACAGAGCTTAGGTCTTAAAATTGGAATATTAGATGCAGATGTATATGGTCCATCTCTCCCAAAATTAATGGACTTAAATGAAAAACCAAAAAATAAAGATGGCAAATATTTGGTTCCATTAGAAAAATATAATGCTCAATGTATGTCGATGGGTTTCTTAGTTGAAGAAACAACTCCTATGATATGGCGAGGTCCGATGGTTATAAGTGCAATAAAAACTATGACTGAAAGTGTAATGTGGAAAGACTTAGACATTATTATAGTTGATATGCCACCTGGAACTGGCGACACTCAACTCACATTTGCCCAACAAGTAAAAGTCGATGGTGCCGTAATTGTTTCTACACCTCAAGACTTGGCATTGCTTGACGTAAAAAGAGGTATTGAAATGTTTGAAAAAACAGGAATAAAAATTTTAGGATTAGTAGACAATATGAGTTATTTTAAAGCGGACGATGAAAAAATTTATAATATATTTGGAGAAGGTGGTGTTGAAAAAACAGCACTTGAATATAAAAAAGAATTTCTTGGAAAAATTCCAATACATCAAGAATTACGAGATGCTAGTGATAAAGGAGATCCCTTAACACATTCTAAACCTGAACATGGTGTATCAAGAATTTTTAAAGAAATTGCAGAAAAAATAAAAAATAGTCTAGAAAAAAAATAAAATCTATGAATAAGCTAACAATAATCATGTATCACTATGTGAGAGATTTTAGTAAAAAAAACACAGAAAACATTAAAGGTTTAGATATAAAATCTTTTATTAAACAATTAGATTTTTTGCAAAAAAATTATGACATAATTGATCCATCAGATCTTATTTTAAAAAAAAAGAAATTTAACGAAAAAAATTGTTTGTTAACATTTGATGATGGTCACAAAGACTGTACAGATTATATTTTACCTGAGTTAAAAAAAAGAAAATTAAAAGGCTGCTTTTTTCCTGTTGGTATTACAATAAAAGAAAGACAACTTTTGGATGTGCACATCATTCAACATATTCTAGCCAGAGAGAATAACATCAATAAACTTGTAAAAAAAATTAATGAAGAATGTTTAAAAAGTGGAATTTCAGAAACACAAATCAAAGAGAACTATAAAAATTATGCAAAATCAAATGCTTACGACTCTGAAGAAATAATCTATTTTAAACGTATGTTACAAATTGTTTTGCCAGAAAAAATTAGAAGTAGAATACTTTATGATTTTTTTGAAAGAATATTTAATATTTCAAGAAAAGAAATGGCAGAAGAATTATACATGAATTTTGATGAAATAAAGAAATTACAGGATGAGGGTATGTATATCGGTAGTCATACTTATAATCATTCATGGCTTCCTAAATTAGATAAAAATTCACAAAAAAAAGAAATATATAAATCATTAGAATTTCTTAAAGAAATTGATGCCCCAGTAGAGAATTGGATTATGTGTTATCCCTGGGGAGAATATAATAAAGATACAATTGAGATTCTTAAAGAAACAGGATGCTCGTATGGTTTCACTGCCAAACCTGGAGTTGCAGATTTAACCCGCAGCGAGTTTGAATTAAGCAGAAAAGACACAAATGAATTTATTACATAAATTATTTATTAATTTGGCCTATCCTGATCACCATCAGCTTTAAAAAAATATACATTTTTTATTTTACTTTTTTTCTCGTAAGCAAAATTAATTTTTATATTTTTATTAATAAAAGGCTCAAAATAATTTGGTACAACTAAATTTTTAACATCAGAAACTAAAAGAAAACCAGCTTTTTTAATAACATTTTTATTAATTCCAGACTGTAAAAAATCTATGTATTCATGGTTTTCTTTATATAATAATTTTTTTAATGAGCCTCTCACATTTGTAAGATTTTTTACTTCTCCTAAAAAATCTACAATTCTTAAGATGCTTGATTTTTTTGCATAAACTTTTCTCATAATAATAATTGAGGTACAACTGCTGTGTTTATTTTTTATTGCAAAAATATTGTAATTGTATATTGGATGTTTGTAATACCTATTTATAATATAGAAAAAGTCTTTTTTTGGAAATAAATTAAAAATATTTTTTTTTGTTCTTTTCATTAATTTTTTAAAAGAAGTTTTATCTAACTCTTCAAGGTAGCAAGTGTCTTTAATTTTTTTATTTTTTAAAAGATTAAATTTTACATTTTTTTTGTTTGTTAAAATTTTAAAATTTTTCCTTTTATTGTTGATTAATACACTATGACTAAGATGTCCTGTTTTGTGTTTTAAAAAATCATTATGTAGTGGAATTAACTTATCATTCATACCAAGATTTAAAATTACATTTAATCTAAGATTTTTTTTTAAAAAATGAAGCATACCTACCCCTAAACCAGGTAAAGAATTTTTTTCATCTACTTTCCAAACAGATAGCCAAGCTCCATAATTCAATTTTATTTTATTTGAAAATTGACTTAAGGGAATAAAACCAAGAATTCCCAAAATTTTTTTTTTTTCCGATAATGCAATTATAAAATTATAATTTTTTGTTAGATTGTTTTTATATTGCCAGTCAAACAATTTTTTATTCTTAGTTAAAATATGATTTTTATTCCAGAATTTCTTGATGAAAGACAAAAGATCATAAACGTTTTTTTCTTTACACAATATGTATTTATAACTTTTCATTTTATAATATTAAACTTTAGAATTTATATTATTTTATCTGAAAAATTTAAAGAGATCATTAGTTCATTCCATTCTCTTTTTGAAAGACCTGAGCTTTGAATGTCAACTTTTTCCCCCTTAATCATTTTTTGAATAACTATTTTTCCTTTCGCAGAAATTGATACGGCTCCTACTCTGTAATCTAAAAAAGCAGCATGTGTTATGGGAACCCATTTTTTTACCGTCTCAAGCATAGTTTCTGCATAAACTCTGATTTCATATTGCGCATGACTATCAGCTCTTAAAAATAAAAAATTTAATAAATTTAAAAGGTCTGTTTTCCAATACCATTGGGTGTAAGAATTTAGAGTTAGATTCATTCTTGCAAGCTCTCTTGCTAAACCAGATTTATTTTCATCTATAACTGTTCCGTCAAATCTTTCGTTCAACATTTTTTCGTAATTATCATATGTCCTTGTTGCGTCTTCTTTTAGTATTTGTAAAACTTCGTCTGCTTGTTCACCTTCGATCACTTCTCCTCTACCTTGTCTATTAATAGTCGATTGTGCAGAAAGTTGTTCTTTGGAGGGAATATAAAATTCTTTATCTAAAATTGAGTATCTTGCAGAATACTCGTTAACATTTGCCGTTCTATGTCTAATCCATTGTCTTGCTATGAAAATTGGAAGTTTAACGTGATATTTAATTTCACACATTTCAAAAGGTGTAGAGTGCCAATGTCTCATAAGGTATTTAATTAAACCTTCATCAGTTGAAACTTTTTTTGTACCTTTTCCATATGAAACTCTTGCTGATTGAACTATTGAAGTATCATCACCCATGTAGTCAACTACTCTCACAAAACCATGGTCTAAAACTGGTAAAGCTTCGTAAAGAATTTTTTCAAGCTCAGGTGATGTAACTCTTTTTGTCACGTTTGTTTGTGACTGTTGGTCTTTAATCTCAAGCTTTTGCTCTTTTGTTAATTTCATTTTGAATATATTTATTGAATCTCTTTAAAAGAGTTTTATATTATAAGAGTTGGTTTTCCAACTATGACGATAAACGAATTTCGTAATAACCATCACGGACGTGGGGGCAGTACCCACCA
>MDTB01053528.1_pt1 | contig 20947 bp, 20 predicted proteins | sample 811161 | NCBI WGS metagenome assembly MDTB01 (sample SAMN05326650, study PRJNA326480) | marine metagenome | isolation source: seawater | place: Mediterranean Sea | collected 2009
TAATGAATAGAAATATGTTTAATTTTTTTATTTGAGATGGTTTTGTTACCAGGCTAAGCAATAAATAAACAACTAAAATCGAAAAAAGTAACAATTCCGGGACTAACAAATTTATCTTCAAACTAACAAAATTACTCATTTAGAAGCTCTGTTAAAGAAATTGACATTGAGTTGTTCATTGATAATGTTGGGATCCGCGCGCTCTTCAATAGCAAAGTCCTTACCATATTCCAATTGATCAATTAATCTATTAATAGAAACATCCATTTTATCAGTCAACAAATTTGGTTTGACACCAATAATTAATACAAATAAGGCAAGTACAGTCATTATAAAAAACTCTCTCCTGTTTAAATCAGCAAGCTTCGCAACATTTTCGTTTGTAACCTCCCCAAAAATTACTCGCTTTACTAACCACAAAGAATAGGCTGCACCTAAAATTAGAGTTAAAGCGGATAGTAGCCCTAACCAAAAATTTATTTCTAATGCGCCTAAAATTACAAAAAACTCTCCAACAAACCCGCTTGTACCAGGCAAACCAGCATTAGACATAGCAAAGAAAACAAAAAAAACTGCAAAAATGGGCATTTTGTTGGCAACGCCGCCATAGTCTGAAATTTCTCTAGAGTGCATTCTGTCATAAAGAACACCAATGGAAAAAAACATAGCTCCTGAAATAAAACCATGAGAAATCATTTGGAAAATCCCACCATTAATTCCGAGATTAGAGAAAAGGAAAAAACCTAAGGAGACAAAACCCATATGAGCAACAGAGGAATATGCGACTAATTTTTTCATATCAGTCTGAACTAAAGCAACAAGCCCGATATAAATAATTGCAACTAATGATATACCAATGATAATAGGCGAGAAAAATTGAGATGCATCTGGCGTAATTGGAAGAGAAAACCTTAAGAATCCGTATGCACCTAGTTTGAGCATTATAGCAGCCAAAACTATTGAACCACCGGTAGGTGCTTCAACGTGAGCATCAGGGAGCCAGGTATGGACAGGCCACATAGGAATCTTTACAGCAAAAGCCAAAAAGAACGCCATAAAAAGGTATATCTGTGTATTTAAATTTATCGGAAGAATATGCCAATCAATAATTGAAAATGAGTTTGAGTCAACATAAAGATAAATAATAGCTAATAAGGCCAAAATAGACCCAAGGAATGTATAAAGAAAAAACTTAAAAGCTGCGTATACTCTTTTTGGCCCACCCCAAATTCCAATGATAAGGTACATTGGGATCAAAGTTGCCTCAAAAAATAAATAAAAAAGGAGTCCATCTAGCGCAGAAAATACTCCAATCATTAGGCCAGAAAGAATTAAAAAACTACCCATATACAGGGAAACTTTACTTTTGATCACTTCCCATCCAGCTACAACAACAATAATAGTCATAAATGCCGTCAAAGGGATAAACCACAGTGAAATTCCATCGACTCCAAAAAAATACTCAATATTAAATCTACTAAACCATGTGAATTTTTCAACTAATTGAAATGCATCTTTATTTGAATCAAATAAAAAAACTGGGAGCATGGTCAAAATAAAACTAACTAATGAAAAAAAGAGGGATAAAAACTTGATATTTGTAATCGAGAATTTAGAATCCTGCTTTCCCAGATAAATGATGAGAGATCCAGAAAAAACTGGCATCCATATGGCTAAAGAAAGCCATGGGAACGATGAATAAATCAATGAAAGTGACATATGTTAAATGTAGTTATTTATCATAGAAAAAAATCTATTGAATGGGTTGGGGTACATACCACCACAAAAAAACCGCAATCGCCAAAAACATCGTAATTGCATAATGGTAAAGATAACCAGTTTGAAGCAGTCTCATCAAGGCAGCAACATTACTAACAAGCCTGGCAACTCCATTTACCAAAAAATTATCAATGAATCCCTTGTCGGAAAAATTAAATAGTTTTTCTCCAATAAATCTAGTGCCATTAGCAAAGAACCAATCATTAAACTTATCGAAAAAATATTTTTCCTTAAGCAAAATATTGATTCTAGGAAATGTAGAAGAAAGAAAATAATTAATCTTAGGAGAAGCCAAACTCACAATATATGCGCTTGAGGAGCCTAGAATTAACAAAAGAAATGTAGGAGTTAAAAAACCATGTTTAGCAAAATTTAAAAAATCATCAGATGCTAAATTTAGATTAAGTAAAAAATCGTGATTTGGCAAAACAAAAATAGCACCATCAAACCAATCAGAGAAAACTAAGGGCTCAAAGATTACTCCACCTAACAGAACTGAGGGTACGGCTAATAAAATGAGAGGGAAAGTTACTACGAATTTAGATTCCTTTGGAGGATGAGATATGTCAAATCTTGCCTTGCCGTGAAAGACGAGTAAAAACATTCTCAAACTATAAAATGCAGTGATAAAAACACCTGCTTCCAAAAGCAAATGAATGAAACTTGCAAATTGAAGATTTGATACTCCAACAGCCATTATGATCAAATCCTTAGAGTAAAACCCCGAAAAAAATGGAAACCCTATGAGAGATAGAGTTCCAATTAAACTAACAATCCATGTAATTGGCATGTATTTCCAGAGACCGCCCATTTTTCTGATGTCCTGTTCATGATGCATTCCAATAATAACCGAACCAGCAGCCAAAAAAAGCAATGCTTTGAAGAATGCGTGGGTTATCAAATGAAACATTGCAAGGGAATATGCTGATGATCCCAACGCAACGGTCATGTATCCTAATTGTGATAATGTGGAGTAAGCAACAATTTTTTTTATATCGTTTTGGACCATGCCCAAAATACCCATAAAAAATGCAGTTACAGCTCCAATCCCCATTATAAAAGTTAATGCATGTTCGGATAATTCAAAAAGAGGAGACATCCTAGAAACCATGAAAATACCAGCCGTTACCATGGTTGCAGCATGGATGAGAGCTGATATTGGTGTTGGGCCTTCCATTGAGTCTGGTAGCCAAACGTGAAGAGGAAATTGTGCAGATTTTCCCATTGCGCCAATAAACAGACATATGCATATCAGGGTAATTAAAGAGACACTATAGAAGTCCAAAAGATCGTACTGTAGTTCAGCTAGTATTGAAATCGAGTCAAAAATTTCCAAATAATTTAAAGAGCCGGTCGCTGAAACAATCAAACCAATTCCCAATAAAAAACCTAAATCACCAACTCTGTTTACCAAAAAAGCCTTGAGGTTTGCATAAATAGCCGATTCTTTTTTGAACCAGAATCCAATCAGCAAGTAGGAAACAAGACCAACTGCTTCCCACCCAAAAAAAAGTTGCAAAAGATTATTGCTCATTACAAGCATTAACATTGCAAAAGTAAAGAGAGAAATAAATGAAAAAAATCTTTTATAGCCAGGGTCGTTATGCATATAACCAATTGTATAAATATGAACCATAAGAGATACAAAATTCACGACCAACATCATCGAAGTAGTCAGAGAATCTACCAAAAAACCAATTTCAAATTTCAGTTCGCCTAATTGTGCCCAGGTATATAAAGAGTATTCATAGCGATCACTTTTTATGACGTCATTAAAAACAAAAGCTGATAAACACAAAGAAACAAAAATGCAAAAAATAGCAAATCGATGTACAAATTTTTCACTAAGTTTGCTTCCAAAAACTCCTATAATTAAGGCACCTAGAAGTGGGAAAAATGGCACAAGTGACAAGATTAATTTCATTTTTAACCCTTTAAGTGATCAAGTTTATCAACTTGAACTGTCTTAAGATTCCTGAAAAGCCCTACTAATATTGCAAGGCCGATTGCAGCTTCAGCAGCAGCAACTGTTAGAATAAAAAAAACAAAAATTTGACCAGACAAATCACCTAAATAGTAAGAGAAAGATACAAAATTAATATTTACTGCCAATAACATGAGTTCGATTGACATTAGTAAAAGAATAATATTCTTTCTATTCAAAAAAATTCCAATCACACTGATAGAAAAAAGTATTGCTCCAAGGACTAAGAAATGTGCAAGACTCAAATTATTTCCTTACTAATTAGTTAAATTCTAAAAAATTATTTTTTAGGGTCAATATCGCTGTTTACGGAAACATCGAAAAAACTAAGTCGATCCTTTGGATTTACTCTTACTTGAGACGAGGGATCTTGGCCCTTTGCATCTTGTTTTCTACCTCTTAGAGTTAAGGCAATAGCAGATACCATGGCAAGTAACAACAGTATTGCAGCAATTTGAAATGGATAAAAGTATTCTGTATATAGTCTTAAACCAAGTTGGTATGTATTGCTGGAGGATATTTGATAAGTTAATTGAGGTTCATTATCCCTGAACGTATGTAAAATGATTGCAATCATCTCAAAGACAACTAAAAGGCATACCGGCGCTGCAACAGTAAGGTTAGTCCAAAAACCTTTTCTTAACTTATCAATTTCTTTAATAGAAGCCATCATTACAACAAAAAGAAACAAAACCATTACTGCTCCAACATATACTAAGACCAAAGTTATAGCTAAAAATTCTGCTTTTAAAATAATCCAAATTGCTGAAGCAGAAAAAAAGGACAAGACCAAATACATCGCAGAGTGAACAGGATTTTTTGAGGTTACAACTTTTAATGCGGCAAAAATTAAAATTGACGAAAAGGCATAAAATAAATAAACCAAATAGCTTGCATTATCTGTACTGAGCATCTTTGTCTCTCGCGTCGGCTATATTTTTTTCGTATTTATCTCCAATGGCCAACAACATTTCTTTAGTAAAAAACAGGTCGCCGCGTTTTTCACCGTGGTACTCATGAATTTGTGTTTCAACAATTGAATCAACAGGACAACTTTCCTCACAGAACCCGCAAAAAATACATTTTGTTAAATCAATGTCGTAACGGGTTGTACGTCTACTTCCATCATCTCTTTGTTCTGAATCTATCGAAATTGCTAATGCCGGACAAACCGCCTCACACAACTTACACGCTATGCATCTCTCTTCTCCATTTGGATATCTTCTTAGAGCATGTAATCCTCTAAAACGGGGAGAGGAAGGAGTCTTTTCCTCCGGGTACTGAATCGTAATTTTTCTTCGAAATAGGTTTCTAAAAGTAACAGAAAGCCCCTGAAGCATTTCAATTAATAAAAAAGAACGAAAAAATTCATATATTGTATTCATTTTCAACCCCAAATCGAAAAAGGACTTTTGATCCAAAAAGCAACTAGCACCAACCACACCAATGTTACTGGAATAAAAACTTTCCAACCTAATCTCATTATCTGATCATAACGGTATCTCGGAAAAGAAGCACGAAACCAAATAAATAGTGTAAAAAAACCGAATGTTTTAATACCCAACCAAATCCAACCAGGTATGAAACTAAGCTGTGAAAAAGGTGCATCCCAGCCACCGAAAAACATTATAGATGCCAGGACTGAAATCAAAATCATATTGGCATATTCAGCTAAAAAGAAAATTGCGTAGGCCATTCCAGAATATTCGACCATGTGACCTGCTACTATTTCGGACTCACCTTCAACTACGTCAAATGGATGTCTATTGGTCTCAGCGACTCCAGAAATAAAGTACACCACTAAGATAGGCAAGAGAGGTAACCAGTTCCATGAAAGTAGATTTAAGCCCAAATTAGCAAAATATCCCTCCTGTTGAGTTATTACTATGTCAATAAAGCTTAAACTTCCTGAAACCATTAGAACCACAACAAGAGCAAACCCAATAGCTAGTTCATATGAAACCATTTGAGCTGAAGCTCTCATAGCGGCAAGAAAAGCATATTTGGAGTTCGATGCCCAACCGGCCAAGATAACCCCATAAACTTCTAGCGAAGTAATTGCTAACAGGAACAACACTCCGGCATTGATGTCAGCCAAAATTACTTGAGGCCCAAAAGGAATTACCGCCCACGCAGCTAACGAGGGCATTATGGTCATAACGGGAGCAAGTAAATACAAGCCAGAGTTGGCATTAGAGGGTATAACTATCTCTTTCGAGAGTAACTTTAATGCATCCGCGATAGGTTGGAAAATTCCTAAAGGGCCAACTCTGTTTGGCCCTAATCTAACATGCATCCAGCCAATAAGTTTTCTCTCATATAAAGTGGAATATGCAACCAAACCCATTATGGGAAGTACAATTGCAACAATTTTTACCAGATTCCATATAATCGGCCAACTCCAGCCGAATATTTCAATTCCATAGGACTCGATACTTTCAATAAATGAATTCATCCTTACCCTTGATCAATTACAATCCTGACGAGCTGATTTGGTGGAAAAAAATTATTTTGGTCAGGATAGCCCTGCGCAATAGCGATAACACCCTCAGCAACAGAAAAATCCGCAGAGTACTTTCCCTCAAAATATTCATCAGAATTATTTACAGTAATTTTTAGTTTCATTTCATCGCCATCCTCAAAAGATAAATGGCTCAAACTTCTTGGGTTAATCAGGAAACGAGGTTTTGCGGATTGAGTGGTTGTCAAAAGTGACTCTGATCTTCTCACAATGGGGTCGGAAAGATAAATCGGGAAAAAACTTGAGTACTCTAAAATATTTTCATCTTCAATAGTTTTAGGGGAGGTGATATTATTTTTTTTTGCTAAAAAATTTACATTCTTAAGAAAAGAATTATCGTTAATTTCGCTAGAAAACAAATTTTTTACTTCGTTAATATTTTGATATTTAAACTCTTCAATACCCAATAAATTTCCAATAACGCGAATTATTTTCCATGATGGTCTTGAATTACCTTGCAAATCGGCTACAGGACGAATACTTTGTACCCGGCCTTCTATGTTTACAAACGTACCAGTTGACTCAGTAAAAGGTGCAATAGGCAACATTACTGTTGCAAAATCTGCAACTGCACTTTTAAAGCTAGTCATGGCTACAACACCCAATTCTGATGCTTTCATAGCTTTGACCGCATTAACACCAAAAACTAGGTCCTTTGCTGGTTCAACATTCATAAGTAAAAAGGCAGCGCAACTATCATCAAACATTGAAGCTGTATTATGGCCATCGTTCTCTGGTAAGGCTTTCGCAATAAATCCCCCAGCGACGTTTCCCCCAGAGGGCAACAATGCAAGTCGACATTCTAATTCTTTTGAAATTTCACATAGCATACCAAGTAGAGACGAAGCTTCAGGATGAGAGAATACTGATGGACCGGCTATTATTAAAGATTTGTTGGGCTTAGTAGGATTTTTACAGAGCATGTCTGAAATTTTGCGGATTTTTTTGTCCAAATTCAATTTTTCTTGGGAATTGGAGATGGTGGTTTTTTTATTACATATATTTAAAATATCCTGCAGAATGGTTGCCCATTTACTGGGTTTTTCAAGAATTGACTCCTCTATTGGCATCAAAAGTGGCTGTTCCACAGCATTTAATTGACCAACTCGCAGACCAAATTGTTTGGTAGCTACTCTAAATTTTTGGGCCAACAATGGGAATTCATCTCTAAGCCTTGATCCCACAATAAATACACTGTCAATCTCAGATAGTTCTGTAATACTTAATCCCAAATTTGGAACGCCAGAAACATTTTCATCAAATTTTGTATCGGACAACCAAACCCTAAAATCAACTGAATCACTACCACAACTCTTAACCAACTGACTAAAAAGTTTTAGTTCTTCTGTTGAACACAGGGGTGAGGTCAAGCCCCTAACACCAAATTTACCTAATTTTTTTCCTCGATTAATAATTTCAATAGTTTTTTCAAGTGCCTCATGCCATTCAACAGCAACCCAGTTCCCACACTCATCTTTAATCATTGGGTCCAACAGTCTGTCATCAGAATTTAGTGCTGAGTAAGAAAAGCGATCTCTGTCCGAAATCCAACATTCATTAATTAACTCATTTTCAAAAGGAACAATTCTGGCAACTTTTCCAGAGTTAACTTGGGCAATGAGGTTGGTACCCATTCCATCATGAGGACTGATTGTTTTAAATCTTTTTAGCTCCCAAGTTCTGGCAGTATAACGGAATGGTTTGCTCGTTAATGCGCCAACTGGACAAATATCAATCATGTTTCCAGACAATTCACTCTCAACTGCGTCATCAAGAAATGTAGTTATTTCTGAGTGTTCCCCTCTGCCTGGCATACCCAATTCCATGACTCCGGCAATCTCTTGTCCAAAGCGTACGCATCTTGTACAGTGAATGCACCTACTCATTTCTTCAGCAGAAATAAGAGGCCCCATATTTTTGTGAAACACTACTCTTTTCTCTTCTGTAAACCTTGAATTTGAACCTCCATAACCTACAGCCAAATCTTGTAATTGACACTCCCCACCTTGGTCACAAATAGGACAATCAAGTGGATGGTTAATCAATAAAAATTCCATAACTCCCTGTTGCGCCTTCTTTGCCTTCTCAGAGTTTGTAAAAACTTTCATGCCTTCATTAACAGGAGTGGCACAAGCAGGTAAAGGCTTTGCCATTTTTTCAACCTCAACAAGACACATTCTGCAATTAGCAGCAATTGATAATTTTTTATGGAAGCAAAAATGTGGAACATACAAGCCGAGTTTTTGTGCGGCTTCCATGACCATCGAACCCTCAGGAACCTCTATTTTTTTTCCATTGATTTCTAACTCAATCATTTAAAACCCTGAAATTTATTAAAAAAATGATCACTGGGCGTCATTGAAATAACAACCTTTATTCTCTATATGTTGAACGAATTCGCTTTTAAAGTGTTTGATGAATGCCCTAACGGGCATTGCAGCCGCATCACCTAGGGCACAGATTGTTCTCCCCTGAATATTATCTGCAATCTCATTTAACTTATCGATGTCCTCAAGATTTCCTTCCCCATACTCAATTCTCCTTACCATTCTCCACAACCATCCCGTTCCCTCTCGACATGGGGTACATTGTCCACAAGATTCCTCGTAATAAAAGTATGACAATCTCAATAGAGATCTGACCATACATCTTGAATCATCCATAACTATTACCGCTCCAGATCCGAGCATTGACCCAGCTTTTGCAATTGAATCATAGTCCATATCTATGTCCATCATCACATCCCCGGGAATAACTGGCATCGATGAACCACCCGGTATAACAGCTTTTATACTACGGCCTGAACGAACTCCACCAGCAAGTTTTAGCAACTCTGAAAAGGGGGTACCTAAAGGAACCTCATAATTTCCAGGGATTTCGACATCACCTGATACAGAAAAAATTTTTGTTCCGCCATTATTTGGTTTGCCAACCTTTAAATAGGCATCTCCTCCATTATTTATTATCCATGGAACAGCTGCAAAAGTTTCAGTATTGTTTATTGTTGTTGGCTTACCATACAAACCAAAACTTGCTGGAAAAGGTGGCTTGAATCTTGGCTGCCCCTTTTTTCCTTCTAAGGACTCGAGTAAAGCTGTCTCTTCTCCACATATATATGCTCCATAACCAGGGCTTGCATGGAGATCAAAAGAAAAGCTTGATCCTAGAATTTTATCTCCTAACAAATTAGCCTTTTTGGCTTCCTCAAGCGCTTCTTCAAATCTTTCGTATACTTCCCATATTTCACCATGTATGTAGTTATACCCACAATTAATTCCCATTACATAAGCTGCGATGGTCATCCCCTCTATAACAATATGGGGATTGTAGCGAAGAATGTCCCGATCCTTGAATGTTCCAGGTTCACCTTCATCGGAATTACATACCAAGTACTTTTGTACCGGAAGTTGCGATGGCATGAATCCCCACTTTAATCCAGTAGGGAAACCTGCTCCTCCTCTCCCTCTCAATGCAGAAGCTTTTACCTCGGCAATGACCTCCTGCTGAGACATAGGGTTTTCACCATTAGCACCAAAAATTTTTTTTAATGCTGAATAACCACCTCTTTTAAGATAGCCATCAAGGTTCCATGAATCTCTTGAAAGATTTGCCAAAATTTGAGGTTGGATATGTCTACCATGAAAGCAAGTTTCTATCGGGGGAATTTCAGGCACGCCCATTATAAATTATCCTTATTTGTAATTACATTAGATTTGGATGAACTCAGTTCTCTAATCATTGCGTCAATGCTTTGCTCATTCATCCAACTTAGCATTTTATGATTGTTCACCAACATCACAGGAGCATCAGCACAAGCACCAAAACATTCTCCCTCATGCAGACTAAATAAACCATCTTCAGTTTTTTCTCCAACATCAATGCCAAGTCTATTTTTGAGAATAGTGATTGCATGTTTTGAGTTTCTAAGGGCACAGGGTAAATTTGTGCATACAACAATTTTAAATCTTGCTTTTGGAGTTAACTCAAACATATTATAGAAGGTTGCAATTTCATGAACTGCAATAGGTGGCATTTCCAAATAGTCCCCAATTTCCTTTTCTATTTCAGGTGAAATAAATCCGTTTTCCTTTTGAGCAATTATTAAAGATGCAATCACAGCAGATTTTTTATGATTAGGTGGATATTTGTTTAATTCCTTATCAATAAGCGAATACGCTACTTTACTTAGTATTTTATTTTTTTTAGAATTAATAAATTTTAAATGTTGCATTTTTTTACCTGTCAATTTCACCAAAAACTATATCTTGTGTGCCAATAATTGTTACAACATCAGCCAACATATGTCCTTTGCTCATTTCGTTCAATCCCTGAAGATGAGCAAATCCAGGGGCGCGAATTTTCAGTCTATAGGGTTTATTTGCTCCATCTGATAACAAATAAATACCAAACTCACCCTTGGGATGCTCAATTGCTGAATAACACTCGCCCTTTTGAACATGAAATCCCTCTGTAAATAATTTAAAATGATGAATTAACTCTTCCATACTCGATTTCATCTCCAGCCTTGGAGGTGGAGCAATTTTATGGTTGTCAACTATTACACTCCCTGGGTTTTTTTTGAGCCAATCAAGGCATTGAATTATGATTTTGTTGCTCTCTCTCATTTCTGCCATTCTAACGAGGTACCTGTCGTAACAATCACCCTCTTTGCCCACGGGAATTCTAAAATTCATACGATCGTATACTTCATAAGGTTGAGATTTCCGTAAATCCCACGGTACCCCTGAACCTCTTAACATCGGGCCAGTAAAACCTAAAGCTTTTGCCCTATCAGCAGTTACAACACCTATCCCAACAAGGCGCTGTTTCCATATTCTGTTATCCGTTAATAATGTCTCGTATTCATCAACACAAGCAGGAAAACGAGTAGTGAAATCATCAATAAAATCAATAAGACTGCCCTCACGATTTCTATTTAAACGCTTGATCGAAGACTTACTTCTAATGCGGCCAGATTGATACTTTGGCATTTCATCAGGTAAATCTCGATAGACACCACCAGGTCTGTAGTAGGCGGCATGCATCCTGGCTCCAGAAACGGCCTCATAAGTATCAAGTAGATCCTCACGCTCCCTGAAAGCATAAAGAAAGGCAGCCATTGCACCAACATCTAGTGCATGCGCTCCAAGCCATAACAGATGATTAAGAATTCTTGTAATTTCATCAAACAAGACTCTAATATACTGGGCTCGAATTGGAACTTCGATTTCCAATAACTTTTCAATCGCCATAACATATGCATGCTCATTACACATCATTGATACATAATCCAACCTGTCCATGTATGGAACTGATTGGAGAAAAGTTCTGGACTCAGCTAGTTTTTCTGTGCCACGATGCAAAAGACCAATGTGCGGATCAGCTTTTTGGACAACTTCACCGTCAAGTTCAAGGATCAGCCTTAAAACTCCATGTGCGGCAGGGTGCTGTGGTCCAAAATTTAAGGTGTAATTTTTAATTTCGGCCATAGTCTAAAGTTTTACCGTAATCTTCTTCTCTAATTATTCTCGGCACATTTTCTCTTTTTTCAATTGTTACAGGTTGGTAAATAACACGTTTTTGGTTTGGATCATATCTCATCTCAACAAAACCGGAGACCGGAAAGTCTTTACGAAATGGGTGGCCAACAAAACCATAATCAGTCAAAATTCTCCTTAAATCATCATTGCCATCAAAAACAATCCCAAACAGATCAAAAGCCTCGCGTTCATACCATTCTGCAGCAGGCCAAATTTTTGTTAGTGAAGGAATCTCGGGTAAATTTTCATCTGAACAAAAAACTTTAAGCCTCAGACGATGGTTTTTTGATGTTGATAGTAAATGAACAACTACTGCAAACCTGGAAACCCCATTAAAGTCAGGATAATCCAAAAAATCTACTCCACATAAATCAATGAGGGTATCAAATTCAAACAAATCATTATTACGAAGGGAATCACAAATCTGTAATAGATTTGATGAAGATGCTTCTATGGTCAATTCTCCAAAAGACGCAAAAACTTGAGCTTTTAAAACCACTTCCAGATTGGATTTAAGATTGGTTACATTTTGACTAATACCACTGTCCAAGATATCAGAATTCAAGTTAACCCCTCATGATGCTACTAGTTTTTTGGATTTTGTTTTGAAGTTGAATTATTCCGTAAATCAAAGCCTCTGCTGTGGGAGGACAACCCGGAACATAAATATCCACTGGTACAATCCGATCGCAACCTCTAACAACAGAGTAGGAGTAATGATAATATCCACCTCCATTAGCACACGAGCCCATGGAAATTACCCATTTTGGATCAGGCATTTGATCATAAACCTTTCTCAAAGCAGGAGCCATTTTATTGCAAAGGGTACCTGCTACAATCATTACATCAGATTGTCGAGGACTTGGTCTAAAAACAACACCAAATCTATCCAGATCATATCTTGATGCACCAGCATGCATCATTTCGACAGCACAGCAAGCAAGCCCAAAAGTCATAGGCCAGAGCGAACCAGATCGAGTCCAGTCGACTAACTGTTCGGCGGTTGTAGTAATAAAACCGTCTTTTTGAAAATTAGTTTTTTGATCCATAACTACTCCCAATCAAGTGCGCCTTTTGCCCATTCGTAAATAAAACCTAACACCAAAATAGCAAGAAAAATAATCATTGAAATCAATCCAAAAAACTCAATATCTTTAAGAACCACTGCCCAAGGAAACAAGAAAGCAATTTCTAAATCAAAAATAATAAAAAGAATTGTCACAAGATAATAACGAATATCAAATTGCATCCTTGAATCTTCGAATGGTTCAAATCCACATTCATATGTTGAAAGTTTCTCAGAATTCGGAAGATGCGGAGCAACAACTCGCCCAATAATCATAGGTACAACTCCAACAAGAAAACCCACTATTAAAAATAGTAGGATAGGTAAATATTCTTCAACGTTCAAAAAGACCCCACATAGAATAAGAAAATTTATTGAAAAGACACTAGCAGTTGATAAATGTCTTTAAGAAGGCAGTCTATTTAGGTTAAATGAGCCCCCAAGTAACAAATTCCCCAAGATTTATCTTCAAAAGCAAAGTAAAAAGTTAAAAGTTTATTTTTAAGCTTAATATTACTTCAAAAACCGATAATAAGCTAAAGGTTGGTGTCGACGGCGAGACTTGAACTCGCACGGCTTGCGCCACTACCCCCTCAAGATAGCGTGTCTACCAATTCCACCACGTCGACAAAATTCATTCATTAGGCACATTTTCAATAACTGCAGGTATTTTTTCTTCAATAGAGTTCTCTTTTATGTCAGATGAAGTATCAAATGGAATCGATTCCATTACCCCCCCCTCTTGGAATGTTTCAGTGGTTTTTAAGGGTAACCCGTTAATATATGCCAACCCAAGCGTGCTAGAAAAAAAAATAGTCGCCGTAATTGCAGTGGTTCTAGATAAAAAATTTGCAGATCCGGAAGCCCCAAAGAAAGAACCAGCGCTACCAGATCCGAATGCAGCTCCCATATCAGCGCCTTTGCCCTGTTGTAATAAGACCAAAGCAATAGTAACCAATGCTGAAATTAGTTGAGCTGTTATTAATATTGTATATAAAAGTGCCACAAGAATATCCTCACTTATTTTGAGTAGTCCGGATAGATTTATCAATAATTTTACAAAATTCAGAAGCATTAAGAGAAGCACCACCAACCAAAGCCCCATCAACTCCGGGTTGAAGGTAATACTGCTCTACATTACTAGATTTAACGCTGCCGCCATACAAAATTTTAATCTTTTCTGCTGGGTCTACTCCAAGAACTTTTGAAAACTCAGATCTAATTATTCTATGCATTGTTTCTGCATCCTCTGGTTCAGCACTTTTCCCAGTTCCAATTGCCCATAAGGGCTCATAAGCAAAAACACAATTTGATAAATCCTCGCTCTTTAAACCCATTGTAAACTGTTTAACTTGTGTCCTAACAACAATGTTTGCATTACCCTGATCTCGATCTTTAACACTTTCACCAACACAAATAATTGGAATTATATTGTTTTTCAAGGATACTTTGGCTTTGTTAACAAGATCAATCTCAGACTCTTTATATTTATTTCTTCTTTCCGAATGCCCGATAACCACAAAAGAACAATCAAATTCATTAATCATTTTTGCTGATATGTCTCCTGTGAAAGGGCCATCTTCATCTTCGGAAGAAATTTCCTGTGCACCTAAATGTATATTTCTGTCTAGTAATCTATTGCTAAACTGAAAAAGGTAGACGTTAGGAATAGCCAAACCGCAAAAAGAAGATGGGTCAAACTTCATAACTTCAATTTTGGCTAAAAGTTCCTCCAAATAATCTTCATTGAATAGCAAACTGCCATTCATTTTCCAATTTCCAATAATCCACGTGTCAATTTGTGAAACTGGATTTTTTATGAAGTCAAACATTTGAGTTTATTAAATTTCGGTTACTCTTTTTTTTAAAAATCATACCTCTGGAGATTGATTGGCATCTTTTGAACTCTCTTTTTTTTCATCCTTAGAGGGTGAATCATCTACCAAGAGTGCTTTCATAGAAAGCCTGAGTCTTCCCTTGTCATCTGCATCGATGACCTTCACTTTAACCACCTGTCCTTCTTTTACAAAATCTGAAACTTGATTTACTCTTTCGTTAGCCAATTGTGAAATATGTAGCAAACCATCTTTGCCAGGTAGAATGGAGACAATTGCCCCAAACTCAAGTAACCTTAGCACCTTTCCCTCATAAACATTTCCAACCTCTACTTCAGCTGTTAATTCTTTGATTTTTTTAATTGCCAACTCAGCAGATTCCGCAGAAGTGGCCGCCACTGTTACGTTCCCATCATCACTAATGTCGATTGATGTATCTGTTTCTTCAGTCAAAGCTCGAATTGTGGCTCCGCCTTTTCCGATCACATCTCTAATTCGTTCGGGATTGATCTTTAATGTATAGAGTCTTGGTGCAAATTCAGATAATTCAGACCTAGATGATGAAACAACAACTTTCATCTTTTCCAAAATAGTCATCCTAGCATCTTTTGCCTGAGCCAAAGCGACCTTCATTATCTCAGAGGTAATTCCTTGTATTTTAATGTCCATTTGGAGTGCAGTAATGCCATGTTCAGAACCTGCCACCTTAAAGTCCATGTCTCCTAAATGGTCTTCATCACCTAAAATATCAGTTAAAACAGCAAACCTTGTTCCTTCTTTAATAAGCCCCATCGCTATTCCAGCTATATGATTCTTTAGAGGGACGCCAGCATCCATCATGGCCAGACAACCACCGCAAACGGAAGCCATTGAAGAAGATCCGTTTGATTCTGTGATTTCACTAACTACTCTTATTGAATATGCGAATTCATCAGGATCTGGCAAGGCTGCAACAAGTGCTCTCTTGGCTAGTCGACCGTGACCGATCTCTCTTCTTTTGGGAGTTCCAACTCTACCAGTTTCACCAGTCGCATATGGAGGAAAATTATAATGCAACATAAAACGATCTCGGTATTCTCCACCAAGTGCATCAATAACTTGCTCATCCTTGTTAGTTCCGAGAGTTGCTACGACAAGCGCTTGTGTTTCACCCCTAGTAAACAGCACTGAACCATGCGCTCTTGGTAATACACCTGCTCTGATTTCAATAGGGCGAACAGTTCTGGTATCTCTTCCGTCAATCCTTGGTTCACCGCTTAATATTTTAGATCTAACAACCCTTGACTCTAATGAATGCAGAATATTCGAAATTTGATTTTCATCCAGAGCATTATTTAGATTTTCAGGGTTTTCACTTGAAGAGGACGCAATTGTCTCTGTCACGGAATTGTATATTTCTTTTAATTTAGAGGATCTCTCTTGTTTGTTCTGAATCAAATAAGCTTCCTCAATATTATTTTGAGCCATTGAGCAAATTTTTTCCTCTAATCCTTCTTCAAACTTTGCAGCTTCCCATTCCCAAGCAGGTTTTCCAGCTTTCTCTACAAGCCTATGAACAGCATCAATTGATGATTGCATTTGTTCGTGTCCGAAAACCACAGCACCCAACATTTGGTCTTCAGATAATTGATCCGCCTCGGATTCCACCATCAAAACTGCACTTTCAGTACCAGCTACAACAAGATTTAATTTAGATCGTTCAAGATCGACTGTTGATGGATTCAAAACATATTTATTATCTATAAAACCGACTCTTGCTGCACCGAGTGGACCATCAAAGGGGACACCTGATAATGATAATGCAGCTGATGTTCCAAGCATGGCAACGATATCAGGGTCAATTTCAGGATTTAATGAAACAACAGTACACACAACCTGAACTTCATTGTAAAAACCGTTAGGGAAAAGTGGTCTGACAGGTCTATCAATTAGTCTAGAGGTAAGTGTTTCTTTTTCACTAGGCCTACCTTCTCTTTTGAAAAATCCGCCCGGGATTTTACCTGCAGCATAAGTTTTTTCAATGTAATCAACCGTCAAGGGGAAAAAATCTTGTCCTTGTTTGGCATTTTTAGCTGCAACGATAGTACACAACACAGAAGTGTCTTCAATACTTGCAAGAACGGATGCAGTTGCTTGTCGAGCAATCTCTCCTGTTTCAAATGAAACAGAATGCGAACCATACGTGAAAATTTCTTTTTCAATTTTAAACACAAATAACCCTTGTAATGGTTTTTAAAAAATTTTAACTACTTGCGAAGACCTAATTTTTCAATTAGAGCTTTATAAACTTTAAAGTTTCTTTGTTTCAAATAATCCAGAAGTTTTCTCCTGCGACTTACCATCTTGAGGAGTCCTCTACGGGAGTGATGGTCTTTAGCGTTTTCTTTAAAGTGGGAAGTTAATTCGTTTATTCTTTTCGTAAGGATAGCAACCTGAACTTCGGGCGATCCAGTGTCTTTAGCAGTTCTTCCAAAAGATGAAACAATCTCGGACTTGTCCGATGCGGCTAGGGCCATAACTTAGTACTCCTATAATTTACCCAAACTCACTATGAGTTACTTGCGGTCACATTTGCCTGAATGTGCCGTGCTATTTATAGACTGTAAAGGTTTTCTTACTTTCAATCAACAAATTTTTCTTAAGGCAAATCCTCAATTCCATCATCATAGTGTGGATTAAGTCTGGGTTCAGACTCTAGACGGTTTAATGCGTTTAAATAAGCTTTAGCAGAGGCCACTACTATATCAAGGTCAGAACCAACACCGTTGACAATCCTTCCGCTTTTAGACAATCTCATAGTAACTTCACCTTGAGCCTCAGTACCATTAGTTATGGAATTTACTGAAAACAACAACAGGTCTGAACCGCTATTAACTAATAACTCAATAGCTTTAACTGTAGCGTCTACTGGCCCGTTACCTGTTGATTCTGAGGAAACCTCAATACCACCGTCAAAAAATACTACTTTTGACTTAGGAGCTTCACCAGTTTCAGAGGTCTGAAATAATGTCAACAATCTGTATCTTTCAAGAGCAGATGACCCGTCCCCAGTGATCAAAGTTTGAAGATCTTCATCAAATATTTCGGTTTTTCTATCAGCTAAGTGTTTAAATCGTCCAAATGCCTCATTTAATTGTTGTTCACTATCAATTCTAAGACCTATATCTTCAAGTCTTTTACGAAATGCATTTCTACCAGAAAGTTTTCCTAAAACAATTCTATTTGTTGCCCAACCAACATCCTGAGCATTCATAATTTCATATGTTTCCCTATGCTTCAAAACACCGTCTTGATGAATGCCTGACTCATGAGCGAAAGCATTTGCTCCAACTATAGCTTTATTGGGTTGAACTGGATAACCAGTGATTTGTGAAACCAACCTTGAAGTTGGAACTATTTGAGTGGTGTCAATACTGCTAGTACATTTAAAGATGTCACTCCTTACTTTAACGGCCATAACAATTTCTTCAAGACTTGCATTTCCAGCTCTTTCACCTAGACCATTAATAGTACATTCAACCTGCCTTGCTCCAGCAGCAACCGCAGATAAAGAGTTGGCAACTGCCATACCAAGATCATTATGGCAATGTGTCGACCATGTGACATTCTCACTACCATTTGTCCTTTGAATTAAAGTTTCGATCCTTTTCCCCCATTGGTTTGGGTAGCTATACCCAACTGTATCTGGAACATTGATTGTTTTTGCCCCTGCTTTAATAACCTTTTCAAAAATATTAATTAAAAAGTCAATATCTGATCTCACAGCATCCTCTGCTGAAAATTCTACATCGTCAGTGTAATTGAGAGCCAATTCGACAGCCTTTATAGCAGATTCAACCACCTTCTCCGGTGACATTCTTAATTTTTTCTCCATGTGGATGTGACTTGTGGCAATGAAGGTATGAATTCTCCTGTTTGGAGCAGCAGAAATCGCTTCGCCCGCAGCCTTAACATCTTTGGTAGTGGATCTGCATAGAGAACAAACTGTACTTTTTTTTATGTTTTCAGCCACGGCTGTTATAGCCTCAGAATCGCCTTGACTAGCGGCAGCAAAACCAGCTTCTATAACATCAACTCCCAATCTTTCAAGCTGCTTAGCGATCAAAACTTTTTCATCCTTAGTCATTGACGCACCAGGACTTTGCTCTCCGTCTCGAAGTGTTGTGTCAAAAACAATTAATTTATCAACCATAAATCAAAATACCCAAGTTATTAGGAACCACGCGTATGGTTAGAATGTTCATCAGAATCTAAAATCTTATCTTCAAATAAGTTTTCATCGTCAATAAAACCAGGATTAAAACCCTTGGCCCGACGATAAAAATACAAAAAAAACCCTGAAAAACTGTAACAAACAAAAGTTATGAATATTATCAACGGTGGATCTTGTGACACTAAAACTAAACCCAACGCTATCATTACAACCATTAAAAAAGGCACGCTTTTCCTCAATTTCAAGTCTTTAAAGCTATAGTAAGGCAAAACACTAACCATACAAAAACCAGCGTAGATCACTAGTACCCAAACTAACCAACTTAAATAATCGTTAGCAATCACCACATCTCCGGCTACAGAAAAATCAGTTATAACCCAAACTACACCTGCAACCAATGCTGCTGCTGCTGGACAGGGAAGTCCTTGAAAAAATCGATGATCAACATTACCTTTATTAGAGTTAAATCTGGCCAATCTTAGAGCTGACCCGGCCAAATATATAAAGGCTGCCATCCAACCTAATTTTCCAAGATACTGAAGAATCCAAACATAACTGACAATTGCAGGTGCAATACCAAAAGAGATGATATCAGCCAAGCTATCATAATTTTCACCAAAGCTTGAAGTGGAATTGGTTAATCTAGCCACGCGGCCATCAAGACTATCTAAAACCATCGCAATGAAAATTGCTATGGCAGATTTTTCAAAATCGCCACTTATCGCCATGATTATTGAGTAAAACCCCGCAAAAAGACAACCTGTTGTGAACAAGTTAGGCAGTAAGTAAATACTCTGCTGCCTAACTTTTTTTAAATTTTTATTTTGTTTGTGTACCATAGTAAATTTAAGTCTTCGGCCATAATGCTAAAGCTGACGAATGTGCATAAATTTTGTCCCCAACAGTTATTAGGGGGGTGCAGTCTTTGGGCAAATAAATGTCGACCCTTGAACCAAATCTTATAAAGCCAATTCGGGCTCCTCTTTTAACTTTGTCTTTTGAAGAAACATAGCAACAAATCCTCCTTGCAATCAATCCCGCAATTTGAACGCAAGTAAGACTTCGACCTTTATTATCAACGATAACTATTGAATTTCTTTCATTAGATTCAGATGCTTTATCTAGGTCTGCATTAAAAAAATCACCTGGAATGTATTCCACACTTTGAACCTCACCTGCAATAGGAGATCTATTAGAGTGAACATTAAAAACATTCATAAATATGCTAATTTTGAGCGATTGAGAATTTTTGATCGGATTTTCTCTTATCCCAACAAAGACCACCCTTCCATCCGCTGGACTGCAAATCGTATTTTCATCAGCAAACGTTTTCCTCATGGGGTCTCTAAAAAATTGAACAACAAAAACAAACAAAAGGAAAAATATCCCCATCATCCAAAAATTACCGGCGAAAAAAACTATTAGAAACAAAGAAAAACTGATGGCTATAAAAGGCCAACCCTCTTTTGCAATTACGGGATGTGGATAGCTGGAAATATCTGATGTTTTCAATTGATTTTCAGTTCAATTTTTATCTTTATCAACCAGCTTATTTGCTTTTATCCATGGCATCATATCCCTAAGATTAGCTCCAACTTTTTCAATCGGATGATTTTCCGTCAGTCTCCTATGAGATAAAAGTCCAGGGGCTCCAGCCTGATTCTCTAAAATAAATTCTTTCGCATAGTTGCCGTTTTGGATGTTTATCAGAGCCTCTTTCATTGCAACACGAGCCTCTTTTCCAATTATTTTTGGTCCAGTCACATATTCCCCAAATTCCGCGTTGTTGGAGATTGAGTAGTTCATATTTGCAATACCACCCTCATAAATCAAATCTACGATAAGTTTTAATTCGTGAAGACACTCAAAATATGCCATTTCAGGTTCATAGCCCCCCTCAACGAGGGTTTCATAACCTGCTTTAATTAGTTCGACTGCTCCTCCACATAATACAGCCTGCTCACCAAACAAATCGGTTTCTGTTTCGTCCCTAAAAGTTGTTTCTATGA
>MDTB01121103.1_pt1 | contig 20947 bp, 20 predicted proteins | sample 811161 | NCBI WGS metagenome assembly MDTB01 (sample SAMN05326650, study PRJNA326480) | marine metagenome | isolation source: seawater | place: Mediterranean Sea | collected 2009
GAATTCTTTTATCTTCAAAATTTTTTACAACATTAATAGAACCATCGGTTGAACCGTCATCGACAATGATCAGCTCTAAATTTTTATGCGTTTGTTTTAAGATGCTATTTATAGATGGCTTTAAATACTTTTCAGCATTATAAGCGGTCATGAGAACTGATAATTTCTCGTTTTTCAACATTGAACTTAATTAGAATTAATTTTATTAAATTTTATGTAATTCTTTTCAACTTTTAAAAGATTTTGGTAAATTTTTGAGCTCATTTTTTTTTTAAAAAAAATTTTCTTACTTTCTAGATTTTTAATTAACAAGTTTCTCGGTAGTTTTTCTTGTTTTAAAACTTTTTTGGTAAATTTTGTTTGTTTTGATTTTAAAAATTTTTCTATTTTTTCGACTGTTTTTTCGGGATACCTAACCAGTTTATCAAATTCTATGTTTAAAATTCTTTTTTTATTAATTTTATTTAGTGAATTATAAACACTCATTTCTTTACTTAGAAACTTAGAAATCATAATTCCAATACGATCATATTTATTTGATTTGAGATAGGTTTTTTCCCACCCACTTGCAAAGTATGGGAGTATTTTGTTATTGAATTTGAGAGTCAAACTTGAAGTTCTTGGATTGTCATAAAATTTTCCACCATAATCTCTTTTTAGCCATGAATAGGCTATTTCGAAAGGATTCTTTATCATTCTAATAATTTTTATATTTGAAAATGTTTCAAATAATAAATTAGATGCATTTACTCCCCAATGAATCATTATTGGGATATTCATTTTTTTTCTTTTCAAATTTTTAAATACGCTATCTCCTTCTTTAGTAAATTTTGCTCTCCTAAGATATTTTTTTGGATTTTGATAAGAATAGATACTAGAAAAATCATTTTTTCTAAAATTTATTTCTCTTCCAATAAAAAGATTATACGTTAATAATGAAATTCCTCTTCTCAAAAGATAAATTGCATTTGTTTTATTAATTTTACCCAAGAAAGATAATTGAATAAATTGCTCCCATAAAAAATCAACATTAATTTTTTCATAATTTTTCATGCTTGAAATAATTTTGCTTACAATTACTTTACCAGATCTAGTTGGTCCACAAATTGCAGTAATATTTGCGACGTTAGCGGTTGTATATGGCTGGGATTTTTTATTCATCTTAAAAATAAATTAAATTATTTAATATTGCAAAACTTTTAAATATTTATTGCTTAGGTCTTTTACTTTTCTAAGTGTTTTAAGATTTTTTGTTTGTTTTTTAAAATTGTATTTTGGTGAAATAGAATTAAAACCAAATAGTTCTTTTTGAGTATTATTTAAGGATTTAAATATTTTTGATCCGCATTTTGTGAAATCTGTTGATGGCTTAATCCACCACCTCTTATAATGACATAAAATGCCCCATCTTTTTTTTCCATTTAAATTTTGACCTATTTGATGCCATGTCTGTCCCAAGAAAAAAACTAATGATCCTTTTGGTGCTGTTGCATATTTAAATTTATTTTTTTTATCTTTAAAATATTTTTTTTCATTTTGGACTCTAATTCCTGATAAATGGCTTCCAGGCCAAATTTTTGTTGCTCCGTTTTTTTTATTAAAATCATTAAAACAATACATAACAACTACATCAGATGTATGTTTGTAATTTTTAGTAGGTAAGTGAGAGTCTATGTGTGCTAAACTTTTATATTTTTGTTTTACTAAAATACTGTTACTTGCCATGCAGTTGTCTATTATGAAAGTATCATTAAATATCTTTTTTAATACATTTATAATTAGACCATTATCTATTAAAGGTAAAAATGACTGGGGGTCACGTAGTATTAAGTCCCTAATAATTACCTGTCCAGATTTTGAGTGTTCGTCTTTAAAATATTTGTTTTTAGAAATCTTATTTTTAAGCTTTTCAAGTGAACTAATTAATTTGTTACATAAATTTTCAGCAAGAACATTATTAACAACACAATATCCTTCTTTATAAAGTGTTTTTACTATTTTATTGACATTGCTATTCATTAATTATTGCTGATTAAATTTATTATTTCTTTTATAGAAATAATCTTTTTATCAGCTTCAAATGCACGACTATTTTTTAAAATTAATTTGGCAGTATTTAGCATTGCTGGATAAGCAGCACGAAGCAGCTGATTTGCATAAATTACTATTTTAAAGCCGTTTTTCGCTAGATCTTTCTCGTAAACCTTCGAATAGGTTGATGGTACAGATACTAATGGAATAAAAAATTTGCTTTTTTTAAATTTTTTTGCAAATGAAAATATTTCATTAGGTGTTTTTTCTTTGCTATGTATTAAAATTGCATCTGCACCGGCTTTTGAGTAAATTTCAGCTCTATGTAAAGCGTCATTTAATCCCTTACCAACAATAAAGCTTTCGACCCTAGCAATTACTAAAAAATCATTCGATTTTCTACTTTTACAAATTGCTTTAAGTTTATTAGCGAAGATTTGAGGTTTATCTTGCTTGGTTTCAGATTGATTCTGAAATAAAGAATTTTTTTTAAGTCCAACTTTGTCTTCCATTATTATAGCTGAAACACCAGCTCTTTCTAATGATCTTGTAAGAAATGGTAAATGTTCTAACTGCCCTCCATTATCTGCATCGAAAATTAAAGGTTTTGAAGTTACATCCATCATATCAATAAGTGATGAAATTCTTGTTGAAAAATCTACTGACGAGTTGTCTGGTTTTCCTTTAGTTGTAGAGTCCGTTAAGCTTGATGACCACATACCATCAAAATCAATTTTATTATTACCTTTAATTAAATTTGTTTTTTCAATAATAAGTCCAGTTAACGCATTATGTGACTCTAAAATTTTTACAATTTTTTTTGTGTTAAGTAATCTTCTTAATCTTGAGACCCTATTTTCAGGCAATGATACAACATCGATTATTTTCTTTTTAATTATCGTGGAAGAAATATTTTTAGTATATTTTGGCTCTATAAGCTTACCAGACCACTTTTTTAGTGCTTGAATAACTCTCTCTCTTGTTTTTTTTTGAACGCCTTTTTTCCAATCGTCTCCATGTATTACATAATTAGGTTTAATTAAATTTAAATTTTCTACGTAATCCAAGGTGTTCTGGGGAACTACTTTTTTTACGAACTTTAAATTTTCTACAACAGTTTTTCTCTTTTTAAAATCTAAATATGGAATACTTTTATAGGACGATATTGCTTCATCTGTTAAAAGCCCTACTATAACCTCACCATAAGAGTTTGCAATTTTAAGAATATTAATATGACCTTCGTGTAAAATATCAGCGGATAAACCCACGTAAACAATTTTTTTTTTTTTCATATCTAAAATATTAAATACTTAAATAAGACCAATTATTCAATTAAAATAAGGCACGTGATATCTGGCTTGCGCTGACCATTTAACTTTATTAAAAGACTTATTGTTTCCCGATTTGTGTATCAAATTTAAATCAAATATCAATACATCTCCTGGTTTCGTTGTAAAGAAAATATCTTTATTATATTTTTTATTGATATTTTTAATATCTACTGAGGGAACTTTACTTCCATTTGCTTTTTTAAAAAAAGTTTTTTTTACGTTTTTTATTTTATGTGAATTAGATTTTATTAAGACAGGGCCCATATCTTTGTCTATTTTCCCTAATGAAATCCAAAAGACTAAAGAATTACTTCTTTTTATTTTATTGTAGTGAATATCTTTATGCCAAGGAAGATTTGAAACTTCATCATGGCCAGGAATTTGAACTCTTAATCTTGGATTGTTATATATCAATGGTTTTTTTTTTGCACTCATTAAATCTTTTATTAATTTAATAATTTTTTGATCTGCAAAAATACCTTTTAAAGAAGGCAACAAATTTAAATTATCATTTAATAAAGCAGAAATATTTTTATTTTTTTTGAATTTCAAGCAAATGTTTTTATCAAACTGATTAATATTATTATATTTTTTTTTTATTAAATTATTCAAAAATATTATTATCTCTTTATTTAAATTTTTGAAATTTTCATTATATTTTAAAATATTAGGTAAATAAGAATACCCATTTTTTTTAAGGTCTTTTTTAATTTTTTTTACATTACATCTCATAATAGTCATCGAAAATATTATTTTGTTATAAAATATCTAAGTTCTCCAGAACCATACATTTCTTTAAAATATCGATAGTTATTCATATACTCTAGTTCAGTCTTGATTGGATTTTTATATTTTATAAATTTTAGCTTCTTTTTTTTAAACCAATTTTCTAAAAATGTTTTATTAACATGCTCTTCGATTTCTACATACCAACTATCTAAAAAAATTGTTCGTCTTGCTGGCATTTCAATAAGTTTCAAAATATTAAATGCTTTTTCATATGGAATTTTTTTCATTACTGTTCTCATCTTTTTTCTAGAATTCCAAAAAAGTCCACCAGATCCGTATAAGTACAAAAAACCACCGCCTCCTTTTTTCATAACTCTATAAAACTCATTTAGTCCTTTTTTCAAATTTCCAGTGTGATGTAAGACTCCCTTGCAAAATACAAAATCAAATTTCTCGCTTTTAAAAGGAAGGTTAAGCACTGAAGCTTTTTTATACTTAATATTTTTAATTTTTTGTTCTGACGCATATTTTCTTGCTATATTAAGTCCATCCAAACCTTGATCTACTCCAACTGTTTGCCTAGCACCTAAACTAGCAAGAGCTGCGGTAAATCTTCCACTTCCGCATCCCATGTCTAAAATATATTTGTCTTTAAGATTTTTAGAATAAAATTTACTTCGTTTAAAAAACTTTGTCAAAGTTGGTAAAGAATTTAAATAGTTATTATTTAATCTATCTGTCCATAAGGTACCAAAGAGTTTTCCAGTTTCGATTGTTATATTTTTTTTATTTTTTTTACCAACGGAAAGGTAAGATCCAAATTTTTTTCCTATATTTAAAAAATTGATACAATTATTAAGTACGATCAGAATATTTTTTACTGGATCACTATGATGCCTCTTATTTATGTATGGGTCGAATTTGTATAAACTTCTGAAATATTCATGAAAGCAAATTACTACTAATTCAGGATGAGTTTTTACGATAGAATTTGAAATTTTTATGAATTTGTTAAGTTTACTATGTAGATTTTTCTTAATTAATTTCATAATTATTTAACTACTTTAATGAGCTATAGTATTTAATGTGTTACTCAGTTTTTTCAATGCATTTTTATCTGGTTTTTTGCTAAGTAAAAGTGAGGCCTCTTTTCGCAAATTTTGGATTTCATCTGACATCCACCAGTCATGAATATTATTATAATTTTTTTCTAGGAAATATTCAAGATCTTTGAAATTTAAAAATAAAATGTTTGCATCAATCATTTTTTGAAATATTTTTTTATTTTCATCTTTGATAAGATTTAAAATATTTTCTTGAAGGCATACCGTTGGTAAAGTTGATGAAATTAATTCTAAAAATCCTGTTGAGTAATATGTAAACACTACTAACTTACTTTTATTAAACAGTTTGTATATATCTGTGCCGCCCTCTCTAACCTCAATCGATGAAAATATTTTAGTGATTTCTCTTTTTTCATTTGGTGTTCTCAATTTATGTGCTGTGTGTAATCTGTATACTAAATTACATTGTAATTTTTTAATTAAATTTTTAAGGAATAAAATTTTATTTGTATAATGGTTTTTATAACTTTGTATTTTTTCAAATGTTTCAACTGGATAACCTAATGTTCTATTGACAATTAATATTTTGTTATTATTTTTATTAAATGAAATTTTTTTATTTGAAAGAATAAAATTAAACATAGTTAAATCTTTTTTTCTTTTTTCCCTACTCCAATTACCCCAGGTAAGAAAAAAGTCACATGTTCTATATTCTGGCAAATAATCATGAGTAATAAACTCTCCATATCCATTACCATGCTGCCCAACAACGTATTTTGTTTTTGGAAGTGAGCTCATCACGTAATATTTGAATTGCTCATTAGAATAAAAACTATTTGAGGTAAAAATTATTTTTGGGTTTACCGGCCAATTATTTGAACTAACAGTTTTTTTTAGGTCTTTATAGGACTCAAGAAAAACTAAAGGCAAATCGTCGAAAAAAAAATTTTTAATTATTTTTTCAATTTCATTGTCATTATTAAAAAAATTCATTGATAATTCTTTTCTTAATTGATGATTTTTGGTTTGGTAATTAATTTTTTTTGGTTTCAAAATTATTGGTATTTGTTTATTTAATATTTGTAATAAAAGTTCATTTTTTAAGCCTAAATATGTCTCTTCTACAATCATTTTTTTTTTAAAACTAAATAAGTTTAAAATTTGAATAATATTTGCAAAGAGAAATTTTTTTTTATTTTTTTTAAAAACATTAAAATATTTATAACTTGAATTAAATGACTGTTTTTTTGTAATGAATTTCAAGTTTACATTTTTTAGATCTAAGTTTTTAATTATTCTTGAGTTAAACTTAAAATCCCATTCAGTATTTAACATACATTCAAATATTCCGCCTGTTTCAAATGAAGAAAAATTATAATTTGATGTATCACTTATAATAACTTCATTTATTTTTTCACTCTCTATACAAATTTGTAAAGATTTAATTCTAAATAAAAGTGTCTTAATGTATGATAATAACCATGGACCGATGAGAATTTCCCACTGTCTATTTGAGAATTTTTCCTGATGATATCTATTAAATATAATTGAAATTTCTCTAATTAAATTATTATAAATTTTTCCAACATTTGCATTGTCTTCTTTTATTAATTGATTGTTATTCCCATATCCCTCAAATACCTTTAATCCATCTGAGCTTAAATAACTTGAGTCTGCTAGACAATTGTAGTCAAAATAAACTTTATTTTTTTCACCACTAACTTCATCAGCTATTTTAGAAATAATTAATGTCTTGTTCATCACACTTTTTTTTTACTTTATTTCTTTAGTAAATACAGTTTTATGAAAAAATTTTTCTAAATTTGTTCGACATCGGTGAGTAATTTTTAGAAAAATGATTATATGCAAATTCTGCTTTTCTTGTAAAAATTTTGGGTTTCTGTAAAAATAAAATGATTTTTTTCGATATTTTCACTATATTTTTAGGAGGAACAATGTTGATAATTTTTTTTCCGAAGACCTCATTTATGGCTCCTACATTTGTTGCTATTACAGGCACTTTACAGTTAATTGCCTCAAGTATCGATAACCCATAACCTTCAAAAGTTTGGGTTGGATTAATCAGTAGATCTAATTGTGAAATTAAGTCTTCCGATTTTTCTTTAATGTAACCTGTGAAAGTAATTATTTTACTTAAATGTAATCTTTTGACTTCATCTTTTAAAAAAATTTCATAATTACTATACCCTTTTCCAATAAAAACAAAATGTACATTATTTAAAAATATTTTATCAATTTTTGAAATTGACTTTATTAGATCGAAGTGTCCTTTATATGGTTCAATTCTTGAAATAGAGCCAATAAGAAATTTCTTCTTACTAATTTTATATTTTTTTCTCAAATTAAAAAATTTTTTTTTATTTACTTTTTTTATCTTTAGAGAGTTATAAATTACTTTAACTCTTTTAGAGGATAAGCTAAGAAATCTTTTTTTAAGCAATGAATTTCTAGTTGCTTTAGAAACACAAAGTATACTCGTCACTGACGCAGATACTAATTTGTCTACTATTTGATTAAACCATTTCATGAATGGGAAAAAATCATTGGACTCATGATGTATTAATAAAAATCTTTTTTTAATACCAATTTTTTTTGCAACAATAATAGAAGAAATACAATTCCAAGACGCGGGGTAACCACCATTATTAGATAAGATGACATCATAGTCTTTAAATTTGTAAATTACCCTGTTCAAAAGAAATAAATTTAATATAAATAAAATAGGATTTAAAAAATACAATGTATATTGCATAATTTTATATTTTCTAAGTTTGAAGTTAATAATGTTATATGAATATGAATTAAATTTTTCTATTTTTATAAATTTAAAAAGTTCATTTGAAGTTTTTTTAATATTTTCAACAGCACTATTTTCTTGATTGGTTAGAATTGTAATTTGATCATTTTTTTCAGGCCAGGTTTTTAATAGTTCAAGTAGGTGAGTATCGACACCACCATAAAAGTCTTGCTCCCAGAAAATTAAGATTTTCATTTAAATATTTTTATAAATTTTTGGAGATTTAATTTTTTTTTTTAATTCTAATAAATCTTTTTTCGTATCTATTTCTCTCCAAAAATTTTTTTTTATGTCGATAGCTTTAATAAAAATTTTTTTTTCAATTAAATAATTAAAAATTTCTGTATAATATTTGTTTTTTGTTTCACCTGCTATTTTTATTAAAGTTTTTCTGAATAAATCAATTTTTTTTTTTTTTATCTTTGACACTCCAATAAAATTTCCGTCTGGATTTATTTCTTTTTTTTTTCCTATACTAATAAGTTTATTTTTTTTAACTTTTACTGTCATGGTACCATTTAGGATTTGAGAAGTATCTACTGCTACATTAATTGGATTTTGGCTTTCAATAATTTTTTTTGTGATAAATTTACTCATTATTAAATCTGCAAAAGTAATGATTGTATCTTCATTTCTTAAAAAATTCCTAGCCGTCCAAAGTGAATACATATTATTAGTTGTTCTGAATTTTTTGTTAAAAATATATTTAACTTTTTTCCCTATCTTTCTTTTTAAAACTTTTGATCCAAATCCTGTAACTATTATTATTTTACTAATTTTATGATTTTCAAATTGAGCTATCTGAAATTCAATTAAGCTTTTATTTCTTATTTTGATTAATGATTTTGGAATTTTTTTGGTTAGACCGCCCAATCTAGACCCTGTTCCAGCAGCCAAAATTATAAGTTGCATTTAAAAATTTAAAATTTTCTTTAAAATTTTAGGTGAAGCCTGTCTTGGTAAGTCATCAATAGTACCAGGTTTAACATGAATAACTATTCCCGTTGGTCCTTGTAAAAAACCTTTTTTTAAAAGTATGTTAAATTTCTTTAAATCATAAATTTCAAAAGTTTTTTTATAGCCACACAATTCAAACATCTTTTTAAAATTAAAATTTTCACTAGATATAGGGTGATTGCCTGTAGACTCATGAATACGATTGTTAAATATTATGTGAACTAAATTTTTATTTTTTGATTTTCCCGTAATTGTCATTGAGCCTAAATGCATTAATGCAGCTCCATCTCCATCTATTATAAAAGTTCTTTTACCTTTTTTTTTATTTTGAAAATTTGATAATTCTGAAGCAATCATTGATGCGTGACCCATCGCTCCAACGCAATAGAATGATTTCGAATGTCCTAAAAGATTTTTTTCATTTAAAAAATATAATTCTCTTGCTGAAAAACCAGTAGTAGCGACAAAATTGTCTCCACGTTTTTTTAGTCCTACTAATTTATTCAAATAATCAAATCTTTTGAATTTTAATTTTGTTTTTAATAATTTTGGTTGATATTGATCGACTATTCTTCTCTTTACAAGTATTACCACAATTTTGGATTTTTTTCTCGCAAATTTAACAGCTTCATTTAATTGTTTTTTATAAATTTTTTTATTTAAAACTATGGTTGTAAGTTTAGATGAAGAAAGTAAATTTTTTGTTGATGGTCCTATGTGGTGATGTTGTGGTTCGTCAAGTTTTTTTCCTTTTGGACCTACACCTGGAAAGCCTCTCCAGCCTATAATAAGTACCATAGGGACAGTGTATAATTTTGATAATGTCAAAATAGGATTTAGTGCATTAGTTAATCCTGAATTTTGCATATAAACAAGAGGTACTTTTTTTGTTGCCAAATAATAGCCTATGGCAGATCCTATTGCATTACCTTCGTTTACTGCAACTCTATGTGAAATACTTTTTAATTTCATTAACTCTGTAATAAAACCTTTTAACGTAGTGTCAGGCACTCCAGTGTAAAACTTAATTTTTTGTTTAAGTAAAACTTTTAAAATTTGTTTTGGATTAATCATTTATCAATCACCTTCCTAAACCAAATCTCTAGATTTAATATCATCCATATTTTTTTTCCCCAAAAATCATATTCTAATAGTTCTTTACTAGATAAGATTTTTTCTATTTCAGTTATATTAAAAATTCCCCTAGATTTTGTTTTATTATCAATTAATATTTCTTTTGCAAATTTAATCATACCTTTTTTTATCCAATTGTCTAATGGAACAGGAAATCCTAATTTTTTTCTATAAACTATATTTTTTGGAATATATTTTTCTGCGGTTTTTCTTAGTATATACTTAGAAATATCTCGGTGTTCAGAATTTTTTAAACTATTGCTGAACAGTCCAATTAATTTTTGTAATTTAGATTTCCATACAAATTTAAATTCATAAGGAATTGAATTCGCAAATTCAATGACTTTGTGATCAACAAACGGCGTTCTTGCTTCAACACCTGAAGCCATTGACGTATAATCTAATCTATCTAACAAACAAGTTAAATGAAATTTCTGAAAAATAATTAAAAATTGGTCATATGGATCTAAATTTTTAATTTTTCTAAATTCGTTTGACCAAAATTTTTTAATCTTTTCATCTTTATTTATTGATGTATAAAAATCTTTGGAAAAAATCTTTTCTTTTTGACCAAATGACATCCAATTATATCTGTCAATAAAGAATTGTGAAATATTCTTAGATCTATCGTTTGAAAAAATCGAATTTAAAATATTTTTTTTCTTATAGTCAAAAGCAGAACTTTGAACTCTTCCATAACCTCCGAAAATCTCATCTGCTCCTTCACCAGAAAGAACTACTTTTGTTTTTTTTTTTATTTTTTCAAAAAGAGAAAAAAGGGCTATTTCATGAGGGATTGATAAAGGGGTTTTTTTCAAATTAATATAATTAATAATTTTTTTTTCATATTCATCTGCTTTTAATTCAAGATCATGATGAGTGATTCCAATTTTATTTGCTATTTGTTTTGCATAATTAGATTCATCGTATCCGGTTTCATCAAATTTTGCTGAGAAAGAGTTAAAGTCACCTTTTACTTTATCTTTCATCAATGTTGTTATTATTGATGAGTCAAGTCCTCCAGAAAGCAAAGATCCAACTGGAACATCTGAGACTATGTGATCCTCAATGCTCTCGTTTAAAATCTTATCCAATTTTTCAATTATTTTCTCTTCATCCAATTTTTGCTGATCTATTCTTAAAAAAGTTGGTATTGTCCAATATTCTTTCTCTGATTTTGAGTTCAGTGAAAATTCAAAAAAATTTCCAGGCTTTAATGTATTTATTGAACGAATATAGCCACCTACTCCGTAATTATATCTAAACGAGAGATAAGAGCTTATGGCCTGATAATTGGGTTCAATTTTTATAAGGTTTGATTTATATAAAGGTGAAATTTCAGATGAAAAAATTATATAATCTTCTTTTATAGAGTAATACAATGGTTTTATTCCAAGCCGATCTCTTATTAAAAAAATCTTTTTATTTTCTATATCGTAAATGACTACTGAGAACATTCCTCTCATTTTTTCAATACAATTCATCCCATAATTTGAAAAATACTCTAAAAAAACTTCAGTATCACTTGATGATTTAAATTTTTTTCCTTTGTTAATTAAATTTTTTCTTAAACTTTTATGGTTGTAAATTTCTCCATTGAAACAGATTAAATATTTCTTATTCTCTGAAATCATTGGTTGACTTCCTCCTTTAATATCGATTATTGAAAGTCTATTGAAACCAACTGAAAAAAACTCATCTGAAAAATAATCAGTAAAATCTGGTCCTCTATGTTTAATTTCACTTGTCATTTCATGCATTTTTCTTTTATGTGCGTCACTAATTTTAGAAAGAGAAAATATTCCTGAAAATCCACACATTTTAATTTTTTTCCAGTTTCTTCTTATTAATTAAATATTTAAAAATTTTTTGGGCCGACTCTTTTCCGCTTTGACTATAAGAGTTTATGGTGATGTCTTTTGTTCTACCTTCTTGATATTTTTCTACTTTATTCTCAATATATAAATTTTTCTTATTTCTTTTTTTTAAAATTATTTTTGAGCACTTTACATACACCTCAATTAAGTTAAGATTTATTTTTTTTATCTTACTTCTCCAATTTCTGTTAGAAGCAACACCAGAGATTAGAGTTATATATCCTTTAGAATTAAATTTTTTTCCATATTTTAATTTTATATCACCAACTTTATTTCTATCAAATTTACTATATCCAAAATTTTTAATCTTTTTTCTAAACTGATCGCCATCAATTAATTTTATCTTTTTATATTTTTTTTTTACAAGCAATCTATAAAATAATCGTGAAATAGTAGTTTTTCCTGAACCTGGGGGACCAGTAAACCAAATTATTGGTTTAAAATTTAATTTTTTTTTAATGGGCATTACTTGGAAAATTTTTGAATAGCTTTTTGTAAAGTCTTTTTTACAAAATAAACTTCGGAAATTTTAAGCCTGTTATAAATTGGAATTGAAAAAGCGCTTTTAGAATATATTATTGAATTAGAGAGTTTTCCATGCTTTCTAATATATTTTTTATAAAAAGGTTGTTGATTAATAGGAAGATAATGTAAATTTATAAAAATTTTTTTACTTCTTAAAAAACTAAATATTTTTTTATATATTTTTTCATTATAAGATTTTAATCTAATTATAAATAAATGATAACTTGAAGTACTTTTACTAATTTTTTTTGGTAAATTAATTGGTAAATCTTGTAAAATTTTATAGTATAAATTCGCAATTTTATTTCTCTCTTTTATAAAGAATCTTATTTTTTTTAGTTGTGAAATTCCTAAAGCTGCATGAATATCACTCATTCGATAGTTGTATCCAAGTAAATGTTGTTCGTAATAATATCCTCCTCTGCTTTTATTTTTTAAATTTTTTTTATTTTTCTCTATTCCGTGATTTCTTAAAATACTCATTTTTTCAAAAAAATTCTTATTATTTGTTAAAGCAGCTCCACCTTCGCCAGAAGTTATAGGCTTTACTGGATGAAAACTAAAAACACATATATCGGAATATCTGCAGCTACCTATCCTCTCTGATCCTATTGATGATCCAAGGGCATGAGATGCATCCTCTATAATCTTAAATTTATACTTTTTAGAAAGTCTGAATAACTTTAGCATATCGGCTGGTTGCCCCCCCATATGCACAACGATAATAACTTTTGGCAGAAATTTTTTTTTTGTTGCCTTAAGCTTTTTTTCAAGAAGGCCTAGATTTATATTATAAGTATCAAGCTCTATATCTAAAAAATCTATTTTTGCATCACAGTAAGCTGCACAGTTTGCAGAAGCAACAAACGAAGTATTTGTTGTCCAAACTCTATCATTTTTTTTGATGCCGATCGCAATGCAAGCAATGTGTAAAGCGCTAGTAGCGCTATTAACCGCAACTGCAAATTTAGCTTTTGTGAAGGTTGTCAGATGACTTTCGAACTTTGGCACTTGTTTTCCTTGTGTTAAATAGTCCGATTTCAATACATTAATAACACTTTTAATGTCATTATTGTCAATTGACTGTCTACTGTAAGGGAGAATTTTATTTTTCTGTTTTAATAATTTTCTTGATTTCATTTATAGAGAGAAATTTATTTTTATTAGAGACATATTCAAAATTACTTTTTACTTTTTTTCCAACTTCGCCAGCTTTATTTTTTTTATAAGAAACGTTTCTATCAAAAAATTTTATTGAAGGCGTAATTACATAATGATCTTTGAAATCATAAATTAAATGTGAGTCATTTATAGAGCATAATGTTTCATGCGTCTTTTCACCCGGTCTTATTCCTATAACCTTTATCGGCTTTTTTGCATCCATTGCTTTTGCTAAATCAACAATTTTTATTGAGGGTATTTTAGGTACAAAAATTTCTCCTCCTTGCATTCTTTTAAAACTATTAATAACTATGTTAATCCCTTCTTGTAATGAGAGATTAAATCTTGTCATTGCTTTATGAGTTATAGGAAAATATTTTCTTTTTTGATCGATTATATTGCAAAAAACTGGATATACAGATCCTCTTGAATTGAAAACATTTCCATATCTTACTACTGAAAATTTAGTTTTTTTTGCACCCACAATATTATTTGATGAAACAAATATTTTATCTGATAATAATTTTGTAGCACCATATAAATTTACTGGATCTGCTGCTTTATCTGTTGAGAGAGCAATAACCTGCTGAACTTTTGATTTAATAGCACTATGTATTACATTTTCTGCTCCAATAACATTAGTCTTTATACATTCCATCGGGTTATATTCTGCAGCAGGAACTTGTTTTAGTGCTGCAGCATGAACAACAAAGTTCATTCCTTCCATGGCCATAGTTAATCTCTCTCTATCTCTAACATCTCCAATAAAAAATCTTAAATTTTTAATATCAAATTTATTAGACAAATATTCAATCATTTGAGATTGTTTTAGTTCATCTCTTGAATAAACTGCTATTTTTTTTAATTTATATTTTTGTAAAAGAGTTTCTATAAATCTTTTTCCAAAAGATCCTGTTCCACCTGTCACTAAAATATTTTTATTGTTGAACATTTTGATGATTTGATAGTAATTGTTTGAGTTTAAAATTATTTTTATCGTAGCACATAAGCTCTGGAATGTATCTCATTTTAATTTTATTCCAATCCTGCGTAGATAAATCTAGCAAATACGTAATTTTTTTTTTCATAATTTCAATGTCAAAAAAATTTATCCAAAATACACCTTCATTTGAATAAGTTTTAGGCCAACCAAATTTAAGTTTGTCATCATTCAAAAAATCTGATCGCAAATTAAAAAATAAAATTTTGCTGGATCTAGTTAATCCCTCGTATCCAATAGCTGAGTCTATAGTTATAACTAAATTTGACTCATCCATTAATTCATATGTTTGATTTTTATTTTCTTTTGATAAAAAAACGTACTGACACTTTTTATTTTCACTGTTAAAAATATTCTCGTAGAATTTTTCTTCGTCACTTACGTCTTTTTGGTAAAATCCCGCAATAGTCAATTTCTTTTGATTTTCAATGCAAAATTCATTCACTATTTTTATTGCCTCCTCTTCGGCTTTGTGCCATTTTTCCCAACTGTATTTTTTATTGTTAAAAATTTTATTATCTCTGAACTGAGATATAAATAAAATATCATGTTTTATTTTTTTTGTGTAACTAACAGGAACAAAATTATTTCTTAGAGAACCGTGAACTACTGTTTTTCCTTGGATAATCTTATTATAAAAATTTGAATAATTTTCATTAAAAACAAAAACATAATCTATTTCATATTTTTTTTTTAAATCTAATTTTTCTAAAGAATTTACTATTCCTGTTCCATTTTGTATAATAATTTTTCTAAAATTAAACTCTTTTAATTTTATCTCAAAAAAAGAAATGTTATTATCTATAAACGTTATTAAAATTTTAGGTTTTACTACTTTTATATAAGACTCAATATATTTTTGAGTAATTGTTTTTTTTTTAAATGATAAAAGTGATGAAATTAGAATAGGTATATTTAATTCATTTCTTAAATCTAAAATTTCGAAATCTTTATTGCTTATTAAATTTGCAATTTCTTTTGAACCGGGAGTATCTAAAATTAAAATAGATTTTTTATTTGGATTAGTAAATTTAAATTTTTTGATTTTTTTTAATTTTTTAAAATATCTATACATTTTTAAATTTTAAAAAAATATTAGCAATTTTTAAATCTCTTTTATGATCTATATCTATAGACTCACTAAAATTATGCATGACAAATGGTGTAAATTTTTTTTGAGTGAAGCTTTTTGTTTTTTTTAGATTTTTCGCAGTCGTTATATATATAGAACCGTTAATCTCATAAATATTCTCTCGATTTTCTTTTTTATTTAAAAATTTAGCTATATTGTTTTTTATCAAAATTAAATTTTTAATTTTCTTGCTATATCTATTTACAGATACTAATGGAAACTTTGAATTTCGTTTAAAGATCTCTATCGCTTGATTAATTAATTTTAAATTTCTTATTGGTGTCGTGGGTTGTAATAATAAAATATTGTTTACGAAAGCGATGTTTTTTTCATACCACTTCAATGCATGTATCGCTGAAGTTTCAGCACTTGATTTATCGTGGGAAATATTTTTCGGCCTCAACCAGGGTGATAAAACTTTAAGCTTTTTTGCCAATCTTTGTATCTTAATACTATCAGTTGACACAATAATATCTTTCTTTCCTTTAATACGTTTAGCAAATAATATTGTATTTTCTACTAAGCTTTTTTTTCCGATTAATCTTAAGTTTTTATTCTTTAATCTCTTAGATCCTTTTCTTGCTAAAATAATAATTAAACTTTTTTTATTTTTTTCCATATTAATTTTAATTTTACAATTTTATTTACTGGGGTATTTCGATAAAGATAGAATTTTGTTTTTAGTCAATATTTTCAACATCTGATTTTTTTTAAGAGACTTTGTGTACTTTGAATCAATGTTTTTAAGTTCTTGATATTTTAATTTTTTCGTTATTTTTTTTCTTTTAAAATTAATTATATACATATCATTTTTTTCTATGGATGATTTATACTCTTTTTCTGTCATTAGAATTTCACTAAATTTTTCCTTAACATTCACTCCAATTATTTTTATATTAATATTTTTAATATATTTGCTATAAAATTTTTTCAAAACTTCCGCCAAATCTAAAATTTTTATAGAGTACATGCTTTTAAAAATAAAAATTTCGTTGCCTTTCATTAATTTTAAAGATTTAAAAATAAGCCTGACAGCGTCATCAATTGTCATTACAAATCTGGTCATATTTTTTGAAGATAGAAGAATAGTTTTTTTTAAATATATTTGTTTAATAAATCTTGGAATAACTGAACCTCTTGAGCCAAGCACATTACCAAATCTTACGCATGAAACTTTTGTATTGGAATTCCCTAGTTTTTTATTAAAATTTAAAGCCAAATCCTCTGCTTTTTTCTTCGACTTACCCATATCATTTGTTGGATAAGCGGCCTTATCGGTACTTATAATTATTAGTTTCCTTACTTTATTAGCTTTACAGGCATTTAAAATATTTTTAGTTCCAAAAATGTTAGTTTTAATCGTTTCCTCAGGGTTATATTCACAAATGGATATGTGTTTCATCGCAGCCGCATGAATTACAATATCTACATTTTTTGTTGCACTTAGACAACGATCATAATCTCTAATATCTCCATATAAAATTCTAAATTTTTTTTTTTTCATTCTATCGCTTAAATTAAATGATGTTAAATTAACATCTATATTCTCTAAAAGCTCATGTAATCCATTTTCATCATTGCTCATTGCTCTCACAACTTTGAAGTTTTGTAATTTTAATATTTTCAAAACTATAGCACTGCCTATAGTTCCGCTTGCACCAGTTATTAAAATAATTTTATTTTTAAATATGTTTTTCATTTTTTTTCAATAGCATTATGAGAGTGTCTTCAATTTTCTTTTTTTTCCATTTGGATATTTTATCAAATTTCTTTGTGCATATAATTTGAGACGAATCTTTTCTTACAGAAATTTTCTTATCTTCTATATCTAGATTTTTTTTGAAAAATGATAAAAAAATTTTTTTTATTTTTGTCAACTTTATATTCTCGTTACCTATATTTATTATAAAATTATCTAGTTTGCTTAATTTTTTGTTTCTTATAATAATATCAATACTTTTTGTTACATCATCCAAATGAATGACATTTCTTCTCGTTGATAAATTTGAGAAGCAGATTTTTTTCTTTTTAAAAATTGAAAAAAAAATCTTTTTAAAAAAACCATTCATGTAACTATCTCCATAAACATTTGCTATTCTAAGAATTCTAAAATTTTTTCCATGTTTTTTTATATAGTTTTCAGCTTTATATTTATATTTCGCATAAGAACTTACTGGTGTTAGTTTTGTATCTTCTTTAGCCGGAAATGATTTATAACCATAAATTAAACATGAAGAGACAAATATATATATAATTTCCTTTTTAACGTTATTAATCAAATCTATAATATTCTTATTTCCATCTAATATAATATTTTTGAAAATTTTTTTTTCAGTAACTTGACCACTCAGATTAATTATTATGTCGATATCTTTTTTTATATATTTTGCTAAAGAATTTTTTTTTAAAACATCAATCTGTGAAAATCTGTGAGATGGCAAAACTAATTTGTATTTTTTTCTTAAAATATTAGTGAGAGGACGACCAATGTATCCATTAGATCCAATTATTAATATTTTGTACATTTTGTGCTAGTAAATATTCTTAATATGTATTTTGTTTTTGAGTCTTAAATTTATTTAATTTTAAATTTTTAATTATTTGCACAATTTTTTTTGATGATCCTCCTGAGCCGTAAGGATTTTTTATATTTTTAATTTTTTTATTAAAACCATTTCTTATTGCTTTATGAATGCCTTTTTGAATTTCTTTTGGATTATTTCCAACATCGATTACATTTTTACCTTTAAATCTTCCTTGCTGTCTTGAACCAATATTTACTACAGGTCTTTTAAATGTTGCTGCTTCGTGGATACCTGAACTTGAATTTCCTAGGATTAATTCGCAATTTTTAAGTAAAGTTTTGTAATCAGCTAGTTCTAGATGACTGGCATATAACATTTTGCTAAATTTAATTTTATTAACAATAGCTTTTGCGCCATAATCATTATTGGGTAATATAAAAAAAATTTTTATATCAAAATTACTTATTGCATCAAATATATTATTTATATGTTTATTTATTAATTTTTTTTCACTAGTAACTGGATGTTGTATAATTAAAAAATATTTCTCCTTTAGATCTAAATTATATTTTTTTTTCATGTATGAGTTAGAACGGTCTTTTGTATTTAATAACGCATCAATTGAGGGGCAGCCAACTTTATAAATCGATTTCTTTGGCTCACCCATTTTAATCAATCTATTCTGAGCATCTACATTAGATACGAAATGTATGTGTGAAAATTTACTCATTGCATGTCTTAAAGACTCATCAATATTTCCTGAAACTTCTCCACCTTGAATGTGTCCTACCGGAATATTCATATGTGCGCCAATAGTAGTAAGAGAAAAGTTAGCCGCAATATCAAACCCTGACAATATAAAGTCAGGCTTTTCAGTTTCTACGATTTTTGTAAGATGTTTAAAACATCTGGCTAAAGCCCTGCTCATGCCTCCCACATCATCGTTTTCAAGGTATTTTTTATCAAACATTCTAAATTTGTGTGAAATTTTAAAACCATCTTTAATAATTTCATTAATTGTTTTTCCAAATGACTTTTCTAAATGAATGCCAGTCACAACTAAAACATATTTTAAAGTTACTTGATTATTTATTTCTTTCAATATTTCTTTAAAACGACTGTAATCTGCTCTTCTTTCTGTAACTAACAAAATTTTTTTCATCGATCTAGATATCAGATTTTTTAATTAAAGTATTTTCTTTAACTGCTTTCTTTAATTTTTTTCCTATAAGTTTTTTATAATTATGTATTTTGAAATGACCTATACCTGGTCGCTTTAAAAAAAAATTTTTTAAACTTAGTTTTTCTCCAGGAAATAAATTTTTTGTTGCTACAGCTGATGCAAATGCAAAATTAATTGTTTTTGACTCTTCTTTAACTGGTTTTTTATTATTCGAACCCTTTGACAAAAAAATTTGCTCTGCTGCAAAAATCATCTCTTTCAATTCCTTTTCATCCATTGAAGATGATATATCTGGTCCTTTAATTTTTTTTGTATCTACAAAATGTTTTTCTACTATTGATGCTCCTAAGGCAATAGAACCCAAAGAAGAATATATATTAGAGCTATGGTCTGATAGGCCAATTACTGCTTTCGGGAAGTTTCTCCTTAAAATTTGTAAATCATCTAATCTTATTAAATGAGCCGGTGTCGGATAAATATTAGTGCAATGTAGAAGTGCGTAAGAATTTTTATACCTTTCAATTATTTTTACAGCTGGCTTGATTGATTTGATTGAATTCATTCCTGTGCTCAAAATTATTGGTTTTTTTTGTTTGGCTATATAATCTACTAATAAATAATTGTTACATTCACCGGATCCTATCTTAAATGCTGGAATTCTAAACTTTATTAACCTATCAACTGCTTTTCTGGAAAAAGGGGTACTAATGAAAATTCTATTCTTGCTTTGAATATACCTCATAAGTTTAAACTCCTCTTCTTCAGTTAATGAAGAATTTTTAATTATATCAAAGATATTTAAGTTTGAATTGCCAGGTATAATTTTTTTTGCGTCCAATGACATTTCGTCTTCTGCGATATGTGTTTGATGTTTAATTACCTCAGCACCAGACTTAATTGCACTCTTAGCGATGTTAAATGCTTTTTCTAAAGATCCTCCATGATTAATTCCGATTTCTGCAATTATTAAAGGTTTAAAATTTTCACCAATAAGCCTTTTTCCAATCTTTAGTTCTGGTTTTTTCATAAGAATTTAATAAATTTTTTTAATTATTTTCATAGTGTTTAAAGAATTGTTTAAAGATACAAGATTGTTCTTTTTATTCAATAAAAATTTATAAAGTTCCAAAGCTTGATTAGTTAACCCTATTTTTAAATTTTTTGGCTCTTGCTTCTGAATATTTAATTTTTTTATTTTTTTTGAAAAATTTTTTCTTACAGATAAAAATTCTAAAGGCTTTAGTTCTAAATATTTTTTGTTCGTGGTAACACTTACTGACCAGGGTGAGGGCTTATTCCAAACACAATTATATATTCCAATATCTCCGGAACTGTATTTTAGATGTGAGAGCACTAGACCTGCTTTATTTTTTTTTGTTTTTAAAAAATTTTTTACACGAATTAATTTACCTCAGCAAAAAATATCAAAATAGTCAATGGATGAAAAGGAATTGAAAGAGATGATTTTTGCAGCAGAGCA
>MDTB01103835.1_pt1 | contig 20944 bp, 21 predicted proteins | sample 811161 | NCBI WGS metagenome assembly MDTB01 (sample SAMN05326650, study PRJNA326480) | marine metagenome | isolation source: seawater | place: Mediterranean Sea | collected 2009
CATGCCCATTTACTCCTATAATCTTCTTTATCAACTCAGATCTAAATCCATTCATTACAGACATGACAATTATAAGAGTAGCAACACCTATAGTAATTCCAATAAAGGAGAAAAAAGAACTTATTGATATAAACCCTTCTTTCCTATTAGACTTTAAGTATCTTAAAGCTATAAAAGTTTCTAAACTAAAGTTCATAAAAATCCTGTATAAATTTTATTATTTGGTTTTTATTAACAATATGAGATTTGCCACTACTTCTTTCTATAATTTCTACATTATCATCTACCAAATTTCTTTCACCAGCTATAATTTGGAGCGGGACTCCAATAAGATCAGCATTAGATAATTTATGACCTATTCTATCGTTCTTATCATCATATAAAATTTCAATATTTTTATAATTGTCTTTGTAAAATTTCTCGCAAAACTCCGTTGAGATAGTGCTCTTACTATTTACATTTAATAGAATCATGTGGAAAGGAGTTATCTCTTTAGGCCACTTTATACCTTTATCATCGTTATTTATTTCTATAATTGCACCTATAAGCCTGCTTATACCAATCCCATAAGAACCGCAATGGAAATATTGATTTTTTCCTTCTTTATCTATAAATTGAGCATTTAACTTTTCAGAATATTTTGTGCCAAAATAGAAAATATGACCTATTTCTATTCCTTTAGATTTAACTTGATATTTACTATCTATGTTTTTATTAAAATATTCATGATTATGTTTTTCTAAGGTACAGCTATAACAATCGTTAAATTTTTTCATAACATTAGTTACTTCTGAGGGCACATCTAAATCTATATTATATTTAATATCATAAGCTCTTTTATCAAAAAATATTTCTGACTCACCAGTGAAAGATTCAAGTATGAATTCATGACTCAAAGTCCCTCCTATAGGACCGGTGTCTGCTCTATAAGGAAGAACCTTGAGCCCTAATGACTTAAAAATATTCAAGTATAAAACAAACATTTTACAATAAGATAAATAAGCATTATCATAATTAGAATCAAAAGAATAGGCGTCTTTCATTAAAAACTCTCTTCCCCTCATAACTCCAAATCTCGGTCTAAGTTCATCTCTAAACTTCCACTGAAAGTGATATAAAATTTTAGGTATATTCTTATATGATTTTAAGTCCTTGGATATAATATCTGTCATCTGCTCCTCGTTTGTAGGCCCATATAATAGTTCAGCTTTATTTCTATCAGAAATTTTTAACATTTCCTTACCATAGTCTTCATACCTTCCAGATTTTTTCCATAGTTCTGCTGATTGGATAGTGGGCATCAGCAATTCATTTATATTACATTCTATATGCATTTCTCTTATTTTTTTTTTTACTTTTTCAAGAACTAACAAACCCAAGGGAAGCCAATTATAAATACCTGCAGATGATTGTCTAATCATCCCTGTCCTAACCATCAACCTATGAGATGCGATATAAGCATCATTTGGATCTTCTTTAATTGTAAATAAATAAAAATTAGAAAGTCTCATATCAAACCAAAAAATCTTTAAAGGAAAAAATTTCAAAAAATGTTAATAACCAAATAATTATTGTGATTACAAATGAAAGAATTGTCGTGATTATAAATTTTTTAAGAATTCTAGGTTTAGCAGGTGCACTTTTTGCGAAGTTATTCTCTTCGTTATTGTTAGTTATTGGTTGAAACCCAAAAGGTAGAGAAATAAAAAAAATTGGCCACCATAAAACTAAAAAAAAAATTAAGCTTTCCAAAATAGACATCAGATTTCTTCTAATTCTATTAAAGTTCCATTAAATTCCTTTGGATGAATAAATACCACAGGCTTTCCATGAGCTCCAATTCTTGGAATCCCTTCTCCAATAAGATTGTAGTTTTTCTTTTTTAACTCACTTATACTTCTTTTAATATCGATAACTTCATAGCAAATATGATGTATTCCTCCATTTATATTTCTATTCAAAAAGTTTGATATAGGAGATTTTTCTCCTAAAGGTTCAAGTAACTCAATGTTTGTATTCGATAATTCTATAAAAGCAGTACTGACACCATGGTTAGGTAAAGGCATAACTTTAGAAATTTTTGCATGCAAGCCATTTTTATAATTTGCAATAGCCTTTTTTAGATCAGGTACTACAATTGCAATATGATTTAATTTTTCTAACATTCTTATTCTGAAATATAAATTATATCTAAGATTATGGAAGGATTTTTTTCAAAGTTATTAAGTAGATATCTTTTCGCTTTTTTCTTAATGTATTCTTTTAAAGCTTTTTCTTTCTTCATAGATATAGGGATAAAACTCTCTATTTGTTCATTTAGAAAAGAGGAAAACTCTAATAATTTTTTCTCATCTATATCATACAATACAGCTAAAAGCTTAATCCTTGGTAGCTCTAATGTGTCTCCTGCTTCTCCAATTAACAGATTTATCAATACTATTCCGTTAAATAACATTCTTTTTCGTTCTTTAAATAATAAAGAGTCAGTAGGAATTAATTCATGTCCATTAAGCGCTATTTTCCCAGTTAATAATTGGTCTATAACCCGTGCATTAGATCCTATTATTTCTACTAAATGTCCATTTTTAATTTTTAATGCATTTTTTACTCCAAGAGACTCAGCCAATTCAGCATTAGCCTTTATATGTATGGCCTCGCCATGTACAGGAATAGATATTTTTGGTTTTATCCATGAATACATTAACTTTAACTCTTCTCTTGCCGGGTGTCCAGATACATGAATATTGTTTTTCTTAGGAACTATTACATCCACTCCCTTATCTATAAGTTTATTCATTAAATCTCCAATGCCAACTTCATTACCAGGAATCATTCTAGACGAGAAAATAATTCTATCTCCTTTTCTGAAATTTAGATGTTGATGATTACCATCTACAATTCTATTTAGTGCTCCTAATGGTTCCCCTTGAGAACCAGTACAAACTGCGAGAAATTTATCTTCTCTAATATTTCTTAGTAGTCTTTCAGACAAAATTTTTGTAGAACTATCTAAGTATCCTACATTTTTTGCAGCATCACTCATTCTCCACATTGATCTACCAATCAAACCCACTTCTCTTTTATTCAAAGCAGCAAGACGAATAATTGCCAGCATTCTTTCTAAGTTTGAGGCAAACATAGTAACAAAAATTCTTCCTTTATAATTTTTTATATATTTTGCGATTCCATGCTCTACAGATTTTTCTGAACCCGAGTGACCATCAACTGTTGCATTAGTAGAATCACATACAATTGTATTTATTCCTTCTTTACCAATTTCCATTAACCTTTTAGAGTTTGTTTTGTTACCAACAGTTGGATTTTCATCTATCTTCCAATCACCTGTATGAAATACTTTCTCCTTACCCATTGTAATTAAAACTGAATTAGGTTCTAAAATAGAATGACTAATATTTATAAGCTCTAAACTAAATTTACCTACTTTAAATTTAGATTCTTTTTTAACTATATTTAATTTTACTTTTTCAATTAACCCTGCATCTATAAGCCTTTTTTTAAGCAAATAGGCGGAAAAAGGAGTTAAGTATACAGGGCATTTTAAATATGGCCATAGATGATGGACTGCTCCTATATGATCTTCATGAGCATGAGTAATTAACATGCCTGAGATTTTAAGTTTGTTTTCTATTATAGCGTCAATTTTGGGCATAAAAACTTCGGCACCTAGTACTTGATGATCTTTAAAAGTAACTCCACAGTCAACAATTAACCATTCATCCTGATATCCATATAAATTAAGATTCATTCCTATTTCACCAGCTCCGCCTAATGGCAAGAAAAGAATTCTTTTTTTGCTTTTATTGTTAATTAGTTCTTTACTCATTAATTATTCCCTATAATTTTTAAATGCTAAGTATAAGCCATGAATAGTTAAATCTTTATTAACTATAATTTCTGAAGAAACCTCTTTCGAAAAAAAATCTGACAATCCTCCTGTTGCTAATAAGATAACATCTTGTTCTATCTCTGCTTTTATTTTTTCTACTACTCCTTTTATAAGACTAACATATCCCCAATAAATTCCCGAAGACATAGCTTTAATAGTATTATTTCCAATTACATTTTCAGGTTTTGAAACAGTAATTCTAGGAAGTTTTGCCGCTGCAGAATATAATGCCTTCAAAGATAAATTTATACCCGGACATATAACTCCTCCTTTATAAACTCCATTGTTGTTTACAACATCAAAAGTAGTTGCAGTTCCAAAATCAATTATTATTGAAGCACTTTTATATGTTTGCCATGCAAACAGCGCGTTAACAATTCTATCTGCTCCCACCTCATTTGCATTTTCTACTTCTGATGGAAAGTTTATTTTTAGGTTGTCATTAATTATAAATACCTCTTTTTTAAATCCTATTTTACATGCTTCTTGTATCTGCATAATAATATCCGGAACAACAGATCCTATTATAATATTTTCTATGCTATAATTTGATTTAATAATTTCTTTTAACCAAAACAAATATTCATCACTAGTTCTATTTACTATTGTTGCTATTCTCCATTTATCAACAATATTTCTCTTTTTATAAATAGCAAAAACAATATTTGTATTGCCTATATCAATTATCAAATGCATTAAAAAGATACTTCCTGCGAAGTGTAGAACTTCTTAATACTATTGTTAATTAATAGTCTTATTGATCCATCTTTTGCTATGCCTCTATATAAACCTGTAAAAATTTGATTATCACTTTTAATATTTAAAGTAGTCCCTAATTCAAAAGACCTTTTCATCCATTCATCAATGATAAATTGAACGTTTCTTTTTTCCTTATTTAAGTACTTTTTCCATTTCTCTAAAGAGAATAGTATTTGTTCCATAATATACCCTACATCATCTTTTATATCACATTCTTTACTTAGACAAGTAGTATGATATTTCTGGGTTTCTGGACTACTTACAACATTTATACCTATACCTATTACTACTTCCTCTATGTTTTTTCCTAAAGTACTGAGTTCAATTAAAATGCCAGCAATTTTCTTTTTTTTTACCAAAATATCATTTGGCCATTTTATTAAAGTGTCTTTTTTATTAACTATATATTTACATATCACTTCGTGAACCACAATACCGCACAGATAAGTAATAACATAATGTCTATTAGACAGTCTCATTTCCGTTTTAATAGAAGCAAATAGGTTTCCTTTTTCAGATATCCATTCATTTTCTCCTCTGCCTCTACCTTTCTTTTGTTTGCCACAAAAAATAACAATATTTTTATATATTTTATATTTTTCTTTACGAATTTCATTCATTGTACTATCTACTTCGCTCAGATATTTTAATGTCCAATTTTTAAATTTTTTAGAAATATACAATTAAATAATCCTTAATTCGCTAATAAAACCTATAAACTCATTTGCGTAAAAAATAAAAAATATTAATAAAATAGTTGATAGAAAAATTGAAATAGATAACTTTCTATCAACATTGCTATTAATTGCTTCTTCTAATTCATCTAAATACATAATTTTAATTAATTTTAAATAGTAAAATGCTGACACTACACTAAAAACAACTCCCAAAATGGCAAGAAAAATTAATTCCTGCTCAATTACTGCAATAAATATATATAATTTTGCAAAAAATCCAGCAAAGGGTGGAATTCCGGCCATTGAAAAAAGCATTACTATGACACAAATTGCTATTGCGGGGTTTGACTTTGAGAAACCTGAAATACTAGATAGATTTACTAATTGTTTGTTATCTCTTCTTAACAACATAATAAAAGAGAAGATACCCAATGCACCTAATGTATATATTATTAAATAAAGAAACGATGCTGCAATGCCAGCCTGATTGGCAGAAATTATTCCCATTAATACATAACCTATATTTCCTATTGTACTATAGGCAAACAACCTTTTAAGGTTTTCTTGTTTTAATGCACTTATAGAACCAATTACCATAGAAGATATTGATACTATTATTAATATTTGTTTCCATACATCAATTAAATTAATAAAAGGTTCAAATAGTAATTTAACTAAAACACATAAAGCGGCAATTTTAGGCAAAGTAATTAATATCGTAGTTATAGAACTAGGTGCACCTTCATATACGTCAGGAGTCCACATGTGAAATGGAGCAGCCGACAACTTGAAAGCTATACCAGATAATATGAAGATTAATCCAAATGAGAAAATTGTGTAAGAGCTTTCGTTTATCATAGTTTCTTTTATGAGAAGATAGTTGGTAGAACCTGTCACTGAATAAACCATAGATGAGCCATAAAGAATAATAGCTGAAGCAATAGACCCCAAGATAAAATACTTTAAGGCAGCTTCTGACGAACGAATGGAGTCTTTTTTTAGTGCAACCAATACATATAAAGATAATGACTGTAATTCTATTGATAAATATAACAGCATAAGATCATTTGCTGACACCATTATCATCATTCCCAGAATAATAAAAAGAACCAATATATTATATTCAAATATATTCAGATTATTATTCTTAAGATAGTCTTTGGTTATGTAAAAAATAAATAAAGATATTGAGACAATAAAAAATTTTATTATTATTGTAAAGCTAGTGCTTACAAAGCTATTGCCAAAAGTTGTTCCTTCTTTGCTAGCAAATAAGAGTGAACATAAGATTAGTAAATAAAAAATCGCAGTAAGAAAATCAATAGTTTTTTTATTTTTAAAGAATACTCCTATGACTATTAATAGTAAGCAAGAAAAAAAGGTAATACACTCAGGAAGTATAATGTTTAAGGAACTAATAAAACTCATAATCTTTCACTAAAAATATCAAGTAATGAATTGGAATATATATCTATAAAACTTAATACTATATTAGGAAATAAACCTAATATTAGCGTCCCTAATGCAAGTAAAATCAAAATTAATATTTCAGGAAAGATTACTTCCTTTATTTCTGTAGCAGATACATTAGAGTCGACAGTAAAAATAATGTGTCTTACTAAAGTAAGCATATAAATTGCACCAAGAATAAGTCCTATAGCTACAAAAAAAGCATATATAGGAAAAAATTTATAAGCACCTAAAACTATCAATAGTTCACCTATAAAACCAGAGGTGCCTGGCAAACCTATTGAAGACATTACTATAACCATAAAAAATACCGAAAATATAGGCATACTTTTAATCAATAAATTATAGTTTGTTATTTGTCTAGATTTCGTTCTTTCATATAAAAAACCTATACTGAAGAATAAAGCTGATGAAACTATTCCGTGACTTATCATTTGAAAAATTGCACCATCTATTCCTTCTTTTGTAAATGAAAATATTCCTGCGGTTACATATCCCATATGTGCTACAGAAGAATAAGCTATCAATTTTTTCATGTCTTTTTGAGCAAATGCTACAATTGAAGTGAATAAAACTGCGACAACAGAAATAAACATAATAAAATCTGAAAAGAACATAGACGCTTCAGGAAGAATAGGCAAACTTATTCTTAAGAATGCATATCCTCCGACTTTTAATAGTACTCCAGCTAATATCACTGAACCTACCGTAGGTGCTTCAACATGTGCATCAGGTAACCATGTGTGAAATGGCCACATAGGTACTTTTATAGCGAATGAAACAAACATTCCCATCCAAAGCCATTTTTGTAGATCTATATCAAAAAAATAATTATTTAAATCTGGGATTGAAGTCGTGTTTGAAACGTATGCCATTACTATAATTGAAATAAGAAAAAATACTGATCCAGCCAATGTATATAAAAAGAATTTAAAAGCTGCATAAATCCTTCTATTCCCACCCCAAATACCAATAATTAAAAACATTGGTATTAACAAGCTTTCAAAAAAAACGTAAAATAATATAATGTCTAAAGAACAGAATACTCCCATTATCAATGACTCTAAAATTAGAAACGAAATAATGAATTCTTTTACTCTAAACTTTATAGATAACTTTGAGTAATGAATACACATCGGTATTAATATAGATGTGAGCAAAATAAACACCATTGATAAAGAGTCAACTCCTAGAAAATAGCTAATCTTGTATTTTGATAGTAGTTCTTTTCTTTCTATAAATTGATATTCACTGTTTCCTGGATCAAAATATAAACAGGTAAACATTACTAATATCAACTCTGTTAAACTAATCCATAAAGCAAGGTCTCTTATATTTTTATTAGTTTCTTTTTCTCCATCCTTAATAAATAATGCTAGGACAGAACCGAATAGTGGAAGAAAAATAATGAATGACAATAATGGGAAAGTAATCAAAATGCCTCTCAGAATTTAGCCAAATAGATTGTAAAAAAAATAATAATACCTAGAAACATTATAACTGCGTAGCTAAAAATTTTTCCATTTTGTATTTTTTTAAAATAATCAGAAAGCTGCCAAAGTTTTTTTGACACTCCTATAGGCCCAAATCCATCAATGATTCTAGTATCTATAAATTTCCAACAATAACTACTAATTACACTAAAGTTAGAAATAAAAAAATACTTATAGAGTTCATCAAAATACCATTTATTTTTAAAAAATTTTTCTATATTTTTAAAAGCATTATTTTTTAATAATTTTCTTTTATACAACATAAAATATAATATTGTTAGACTTATTGCAGTTAAAACAATTAAAATGGGGATTTTCTTAAAAATAAATGGAATATGGTGTGCTTCTTTAACAAAATTAATTTCATTCATAAAAAATATACTTTCTCTCCAGAATTGATTATTTGCCGCTAGGTCATGGAAAATATAACCAGAAAAAATTGCACCTATAGTTAAAAAAGCTAAAGGAACAATCATAGACTTAGGTGATTCTTTAATATTATCGAAGTAGTTCTTTTTAATTTTAGTATTTCCATGAAACGCTAAATATATTAACCTTGTTGAATATATAGCTGTCATAAAAGCTCCCATACATCCTATAACATAAACTAAATTTCCATTGATGGTGTGCGTCGAGAAAGCATATTCTAAGATTAGATCCTTTGAGAAAAAACCAGCTAGGGGAGGAATTCCAGCTAATGCTAGTGATCCAATAACTATAAACGTGTATGTAAAAGGCAGTTTTCTGCGCAATCCACCCATTTTTTTTATATCTTGCTCATGGTGACATGCATGTATTACTGAACCTGCTCCTAAAAACAGTAGAGCCTTAAAAAAGGCATGTGTTACCAGGTGATATATACCCAAGCTATAAGCTGATATACCACAAGCAAAAAACATATATCCTAGTTGGCTACAAGTTGAATAGGCTATTATTTTCTTAATATCATCTTGAAATAAAGCAACTGAGGCTGCGAAAATTGATGTTATTAAGCCTGTATAAGTAATAAAAGTAAGTGTAAAATTTGAAAATTCAAATAATTGAGAACATCTAGCAACTAAAAAAACTCCTGCGGTTACCATTGTTGCAGCATGTATTAAAGCTGAAACAGGAGTAGGCCCTTCCATAGCATCTGGCAACCAAATGTGTAAGCCTATTTGTGCAGACTTTCCAACTGCTGCAAGGAATAAAAACATTGTAATTACTGTCATAGCATCAAAAACAAAACCAAAAAGAATAAAACTTTCTTTAACAAGAAGATCATTGCTAGAAAAAACTTCCTCAAAGTTCAAAGAGCCTGTAATTTTATATATCAACGCTATGCCTATTAAATACCCAAAGTCCCCAATCCTATTAACAAGAAATGCCTTTATAGCTGCTTTATTTGCAGAAGTTTTTTTATAATAATATCCTACCAATAAATACGAGCATAGCCCAACGCCTTCCCACCCTAAAAACAATTGAATAAAGTTATTAGAACTAACTAATATTAACATTGCAAATGTGAAAAGCGATAAATAACAAAAGAACCTTGCTCTTTTAGAATCATCACTCATATATCCTATTGAAAAAATATGCACTAAGCACGAAACTATATTAACCACAATAAACATTACGGCTGTTAACGGGTCATACAGAATTGAAAAGTCTATACTAAATTCAGCTGACTTAATCCAGTTATAAATAAAAAAGTTTCCAAGATAATAATCAATATTTAAGTAACTAACTATTGATAAAATTGCAGTTATTATCATCAGAATTGAACTGTATAATTCAGCTTTTTTTTGTTCGTTAAAAATAATACAAATTGCTGATATCAAACAACCAAATAATGGAAGAAAAACTATGATAAGTGGCAAATTCATTATTATCCCTTTAATTGCTCAGTATCTTCAACCTTAATAGACCCTTTATTTCTAAAAAATACAACTAGTATGGCTAATCCTATAGCTGCCTCAGCTGCAGCTACTGTTAAAACAAACATCGTAAATATTTGCCCAGTAATATTTCCATGGTAACTTGAGAATGCAACTAAGTTAATATTTACAGAAAGCAATAAAATCTCTATAGACATCAATATTATTATTATACTTCTTCTATTTAAAAAAATACCTACTATTCCAATAGAAAAAAGAATGGCTGAAAGTATTGTATATGAACTCTGATCAATTTCCATTTGATTTATTTTTAATTTGTACAATTTCCATCGAATTTGCTTTATTTCGTTTTAATTGTTCAGATATATCTTGCCTACGAACTCCATCTCTTTTTCTTAAAGTAAGAACTATTGCTCCAATCATAGCAACTAATAAAATACATCCAGATATTTGAAACATAAAAAAAAAGTCTGTATAAAGAACTTTTCCTATAGCATGTGTATTACTAATGTTAGCTTCATTACTATTAGAGTCTGTTTTTTTATAAATATTGTCTAGGTTAGAGAAAGAGAATATTAATTCTAAAAGTAGTATAGACCCTACTAAACCTCCTGAGACCATATACTTTTTTGCCTGAACTTTTAACTCATCTACTCCTATATTCAGCATCATAACTACAAAAAGGAATAAAACTGCCACTGCACCCACATACACTATTAAAAGTATCATGGCTAAAAACTCTGCTCCTGCTAAAACAAAAATACCGGCTGAGTTTACAAAAGCTAGAATTAGAAATAACACAGAGTGTACAGGGTTTCGTGAACTAATAACTGCTATACTTGATAAAACAGTAATTGATGAGAATAATATAAAAAAAAAATTCATAATTTTTCAAAGTAGTTTATCTATATTTAGAGTCTTCCGATAGGTTTTTAGAAATCGCGGTTTCCCATCTATCACCGTTATCAAGAAGTTTTTGCTTATTATAAATTAGTTCTTCGTGGCTTTCCGTTGCAAATTCATAATTAGGACCTTGAACTATAGCATCTACCGGACAAGCTTCCTGACACAAACCGCAATATATACACTTTGTCATATCTATATCATACTTTGTTGTTTTTCTACTCCCGTCATCTTTTTCCTCTGCTTCAATAGTTATAGCCAAAGCTGGGCAAATTGCCTCACACAACTTGCATGCAATACACCTTTCTTCACCGCTGGAATACCTTCTAAGCGCATGTTCACCTCTAAATCTTGGACTTATCTTTCCTTTTTCATATGGATAATTTATAGTAACAGAGGGCTTAAAAATTCTTTTAAAAGTAAGAAATAAACCTTTGTATATATCTAAAAGAAAAAAAGACTTAAGATTTAATATAAATTTATTCATATTAGATATTAGCTCCATTTGGTAAAAGATCAAAAAATAATAAAAAACTAGCTGTAATAAATACCCATAGCAAAGATAAAGGAAGAAATATCTTCCAACCTAATCTCATCAACTGGTCGTATCTAAATCTTGGTAAAGTAGCCCTAACCCATAAAAAGATAAATAATAAAAAAGAAACTTTTCCAAAGAACCAAACATACCCTGGAGTAGCATTTAAAAAAGGAATATCAAATAGTGGCAACCAACCTCCTAAAAATAGTATAGTTCCCAATGAGCTCATTAATATCATAGCTGAATATTCTCCTAAAAAAAACATTGCAAATAACATAGAAGAATACTCAGTGAAATATCCTGCAACAAGAGCAGACTCATCTTCTGGTAGATCAAAAGGTGCCCTATTCGTCTCGGCTAAAGCTGATATAACAAAAACTACAAACATAGGAAATAATGGAACAATAAACCAGCATGATTTTTGTGCTATAACTATATCCTGAAGATTTAAAGACCCTACACAAAGTAATACGCACACAATTACAAACCCTATAGATACTTCATAGGAAACCATTTGTGCTGCAGATCTCAAAGCTCCTAGAAAAGCATATTTAGAATTACTTGCCCATCCAGCCATTATAATCCCATAAATAGATAAAGAAGAAACAGCAAATAAATATAAAATTCCTACATTTATATTAGACAAAACTAAATTATCGGATATAGGTATAACACTCCATGCAACCAAAGATAAAGAAAAAGATATCATAGGAGCTAATATAAATATTAACTTGCTAGAACTTGAAGGAATAATTGTTTCCTTTGAGAAAAGTTTAATACCATCAGCAAAAGGCTGAAGCAGGCCGAAAAAACCTACTACATTAGGACCTTTTCTGTATTGAACTAGAGCTATAACTTTTCTTTCTAAATAAGTTAGAAAAGCTACGGCTATCAATAATGGACCAATTATCAAAACAACATAAAATATGATAGTAAAAAAATTTATAAAGTTTGTATATGTAAAAGATTCCATATATTTTATCTATTTTTTCTGAAGAAATTCTTTAACACACGCTGCCATATTTGAAGACGCTCTAGATATAGAGCAAGTTTGATAGAAATTAGTTACAGTAGTATCAAAATATTCTTTCTTAATTTTAATATTATCTTCAGCCACATTTGCCCATTTTGCCTTAACAGTATCATTTATTTTAGATAAATGAGGATATTTCTTGTAAATCTCAATCATTAATTCTTTATGATTATTAAAATTAAAGTTTATATTAAACTTATCACCTAAAGCACGAAATATCTTCCAGCTATCAACTGCTTTACCATAGTTATTAGTAACTTTTGATGTAAACTGAGGCCTACCTTCAATATTTAAAAACATAGCTGCTTTCTCAGTATATGCAGTGCAAGGTAAAATTAAATCAGCTTTGTTAGCTACTTTGTCTCCATGATGCCCAATGTAAATTATAAAATTATTGTCTCCCTTAAAAGAATTAATATCAATGTCATCATTTTCAATTAAGATTAAAAGTTTATTTTTAAGTTCTCTCTCATCCAATAAATATTTATTAACAATATTTTTTTTATCATTAGGATAAAAGCCCACCTCTAATGCTCCAACTCTTGATGCATTTGAACTTAAGTAGGAATAGCCATTCCATTTTTCCTTAATTATTCCAGCTTTTTGAGAAAGTATCTTTACTAGATTATGTATTTTATCACCTTGTTTAGAACATAACACCTGATCTCCCAAAATAATCATAGGGTACTCTGCATTATTGAAGAAACTATAATAATCCTTCAAAAATGTCTCATCATTAAGTTTAGCTATATCATTACCATAATCTTTGAAATCATAATTTAATTCCTCGGGAACGCATAAACCCATAATTTCTAAGTTTCCTGAAATCCATCTTTGTCTAATTCTAGAGTTCAAAGTAGGAGCTTCTCTTTTAGGGTCAGCTCCTATAATAAAGAGTTTATCAATTTTATCAATTCCTGAAATACCTTCATTAAAGAGCCATTCTGACCTGTTTGAAAACCTTGCTTCTGAAGAATTAAACCTACAATCTATATTTGTAATTTTTAACTCTGATAATACTTTCTTAGCTACAAATAAAGTTTCTAAATCTACATGTGGACCTGAGGTGACTATAATATCTTTCTTATTATATTCCTTAAGCTTTTTTTCAAATATTTTAATAGCCTTTGGCCAAATAGACTCATAAAGTTTTGAATTTTTTTTATGATATGGCTTATCCAACCTCTGGTTAGAAAGACCATCATAAGAAAACCTTGATTTGTCAGATATCCATTCTTGATTTATAGATTCATTAATCCTAGGTAATATTCTTTTAATTTCTCCTCCAAACTCGTCTATTCTAATATTAGAACAAACTGCATCCAATATATCAATGCTATCATGGTGTTTTAACTCCCACGATCTAGCTTTAAATGCATATGGTTTAGAAGTTAGGGCCCCGACAGGACATAAATCTATTATATTGCCAGACATTTCACTTTTTAAACCTTCTTTAATAGAGGAAGTTATTTCAACTTCTTCTCCTCTATTTATAGCACCTAAATCATGAGATCCAGCTACTTCATCCATAAATCTAACACATCTGGTACAGTGAATACATCTTGTCATTACTGTTTTAATAAGTGGACCAAAGTTTTTTTCCGAAACAGCTCTTTTACTTTCCTCAAATCTGCTAGTTGATTTTCCATAATAAATAGATTGATCCTGTAAATCACATTCACCTCCTTGATCACAAATAGGACAATCTAAAGGATGGTTTATCAGTAAAAATTCCATTACGCCCTTTCTTGCTTTTTTTACTTTTTCAGATTCAGTACTTATAACCATCTGATCTAAAACTGGCATTGCACATGATGCTACTGGTTTAGGAGATTTTTCTATTTCAACAAGACACATTCTACAGTTTCCAGCAATAGATAGTCTTTCATGGTAACAAAATCTTGGGATTTCTTCGCCGGCTATTTCGCATGCTTGCATTACAGTGATTCCAGCTGGCACTAGAATTTCTTTATTATTAATTGTAACCTTGAGCTTAGTCATTCCGCTGACTTTCTATAATTTTTTTTTATTAATGTTTTTTCAATATCTTCTCTGTAATGCCTCATTAAACCTTGAACAGGCCAGGCTGCTGCATCACCAAGTGCACATATTGTATGGTTTTCAACTTGTGAGCAAACATCTAATAACTTGTCTATATCATTGGAGTCTGCATTTCCAATGCTTATTTTTTTCATCATTTTCACTATCCACCCGGTTCCCTCTCTACATGGAGTACATTGCCCACAGCTTTCATGGCTATAAAATTTAGAAAATCTAGAAATAGCTTCTACTAAATCAGTACTTTTATCCATCACAATAACACCAGCTGTCCCTAATCCACTTTTGACCTTCTTAAGAGAGTCGAAATCCATATCTAGATTTTCGCAAAGAAAGTGAGGCACTAATGGAGTTGAAGAACCTCCTGGAACGATAGCTTTTAGGTTTTTCCAACCTCCCGTAACACCACCAGCATGTTTATCTATTAACACTTTCAAAGGGATGCCCATCTCTTCTTCTACAGTACAGGGTTTATTAACATGTCCAGAAATACAGAATAATTTTGTACCAGTATTATTTTCTTTTCCTAAACCAGAAAACCAATTAGCTCCTCTTTTTAAGATTTCTGGAACTACAGCTACTGTCTCAACATTCGTAACAGTCGTAGGACATCCATACAAACCAACATTTGCTGGGAAAGGCGGTTTTAGTCTTGGTTGTCCTTTTTTTCCTTCTAAACTCTCTATTAAAGCTGATTCTTCTCCACAAATGTATGCGCCAGCACCACGGTGAATAACAACATCTAAGTCCCACCCGGATTTAAGTATATTATGACCAAGAAAACCTGCTTTATAACATTCATCTATAGCTTTTTGTAATTTTAAAGATTCATTATAAAACTCACCTCTTATGTATATGTAACAATGGTTGGCCTCCATTGCTATTGATGCATATAGAATACCTTCCAATAATTTATAGGGTTCGTTTCTAAGAATTTCTCTATCTTTACATGTACCTGGTTCGCTTTCATCTGCATTAATGACAAGATAATTAGGTATTTTTTCTTTCTTTTTCATAAAAGACCATTTTAGTCCGGAAGGAAATCCAGCTCCTCCTCTTCCTCTTAGTCCTGATTTTTTAACTTCTTCTAAAATCCAGTCTTTTCCTTTTTCTATAATACTTCTTGTTTCGCTCCAGTCTCCTAAAGAACAAGCACTTTTAATGTCATCTCCTTTAAAACCATACAAATTCTTAAAAATCTTATTTTTTTCTTCTAGCATACTTTCCTATTATTGTTTAATTTTTACTGGCTCTCCGCCTATCCTATTTTTGAGCTGAGTGCCTATTTTATTAGGTAATCCTTTTTTGAAATTTTCTATTATTTTTAATAAAGTTTTATCTGTTAAATCTTCAAAATAATTATCGTTAATTTGAACCATCGGTGCATTTACACAAGCTCCTAAACATTCTACTGTTTTTAAAGTAAATAGTCCATCCTCAGTTGTTTGATTATTTTTTATTTTTAACTTCTTTTTACATATATCCACTAATCTATCACTACCTCTTAACCAACAAGGAGTTGTTGTGCATACCTGAATAAAATATTTTCCCACAGGCTTGAGATTAAACATAGAATAAAAGGAAGCAACTTCATAAACTCTAATATAAGGCAAACCAATGATTTTTGAAATCTCATGCATAGCCGACTCCGGAATCCATCCACTTGATTGCCTCATAGCTAAATCTAAGAGTGGCATTACAGCACTTGATTTTTGATTAGAAGGATATTTTTCTAAAATTCTGTCAATTTCTGATAAGTTATTTTTTGAAAATTGAAATTTTTCCTCACTAATATTTTTTTTACTATTTTTAGACATTTTCTATCTGTCAATTTCTCCAAAGACAATATCCATGGTAGCAATACATGCTACTAAATCTGCTAACTGGTGTCCTTTTGTCATAAAATCTAATCCTTGTAAATGAGCAAATCCTGGAGCTCTAATTTTACATCTATAAGGCTTATTAGAACCATCTGAGACTAGGTAGACTCCAAATTCTCCTTTAGGGGCTTCTACTGCCATATATAAATCTCCTAAAGGTACTCTTACTCCCTCTGTATAAAGCTTAAAGTGACTAATTAGACTTTCCATTGATTGTTTCATATCAGTTCTTTTTGGCGGCGCAATTCTTGGATTATCTGATATAAAATCTCCTTTTGGAATTTTGTCTATTACTTGTGAAATAATTTTTAAACTTTGTTTCATTTCCTCCATTCTAATTAGATATCTGTCATAACAATCACCATTTTTTCCTATTGGAATATCAAAATCAACCTTATCGTAAACTGCATATGGTTGAGTTTTTCTGAGGTCCCAAGCAACACCAGAACCTCTCAACATTGGACCGGTAAAACCCCAGTCTAATGCTTCTTTTGCACTAACAGTTCCAATGTTTACAGTTCTTTGCTTAAATATTCTATTTTCATCTAATAATGACTCAATATCTTCAATAGTTTTTATAAACTTTCTACTCCATGCTCTTATGTCATCTAACAAAGAATCTGGAATATCCTGGTGAACTCCTCCTATCCTGTAATAAGCTGCATGTAATCTAGCTCCAGACACTGCCTCATAAAAAGACATTAGCTTTTCTCTTTCTTCAAATAACCATAAAAAGGGTGTTGTTGCTCCAAGATCTAGTCCTTGAGCAGCAATTTGAAGAGAATGGTTTAAAATTCTTGTTATTTCATCAAATAATACCCTAATCCATAAAGCCCTTTCTGGAACTTCTAAAGATAAAAGTTTTTCAGCAGCTAAAACAAAAGCATGTTCTTGGACCATAGGTGATACATAATCTAAACGGTCAAAATATGGCATAGCTTGAAGATAGGTTTTATTTTCAATTAATTTCTCAGTACCTCTATGTAGTAACCCAATATGTGGATCAGCTCTCTCTACAACTTCACCGTCCATTTCTAGAACAAGCCTAAGAACACCGTGAGCTGCCGGATGCTGCGGTCCAAAATTAAGCATCATATTTTTTATGTTTTTTTCAGTCATTCTTCTTTTCGGTTTGTTTTTCTCCTTCCCAAGGACTTTCAAAATCAAAGCTTCTAAAAGATTGGGTGAGCTTTACCGGTTCATATACAACTTTTTTAGATGCAAAGTCATATCTAACTTCAACATTACCAGATAACGGAAAATCTTTTCTAAGTGGAAAACCGTTAAAACCATAGTCAGTTAGTATCCTTCTTAGATCGGGATGATTTTTAAAATTTATACCAAAAAGATCCCATATCTCTCTTTCATACCAGTTAGCAGAAGGATATATAGCTGTAAGACTATCTAAAATTGCTCTTTCATTAATATCGAATTTTATTATTATTCTATAATTTTTTAAAACTGATAGAAATATATATACCATTTCAAATCTATTTTCATTTTCCGGGTAATCTACTGCCGTGATATCAATTAATTGACTGAACTTAAGATTATCATTATCTTTTATTACTTTAGATACCTTAAGTATGTCATTGTAATTTATATTAATCTTAATATTGAAACTATTTTTTTCAATTTTATAGCCTTTGCTCCCTAATAGGTTATCTAAAACCAATTTTATATCTTTGAGCAAAGATTTTTTATTTTTTTCTAAATCCATTTTCCCAATAACCAAATAATTATATATTAGATTTATTTCTGCCTTCTCTCCTTATTTTTTTTTGCAATTGCAAAACACCATATAATAAGGCCTCTGCGGTAGGAGGACAACCTGGCACATAAACATCAACAGGAATAATCCTATCGCATCCTCTTACTACTGAATACGAATAATGATAATAACCTCCGCCATTAGCACAACTACCCATAGAAATAACCCATCTAGGTTCTGGCATTTGATCGTACACTTTTCTTAAAGCTGGTGCCATTTTGTTAGTTAAAGTACCTGCGACTATCATTACATCCGACTGTCTAGGACTAGGTCTAAATACAACTCCAAACCTGTCTAAATCATATCTAGAAGCTCCAGTCTGCATCATCTCCACAGCGCAACAGGCCAGCCCGAAAGACATAGGCCAGAGTGACCCTGATCTTGCCCAACTTAATAAATCATTAAATTTAGCTAAAACATAACCTTTATTATTAGCTTTAGTAGGACCTAATAATTCCTGTTTGTAAAAGTTATCATTATCTACTCCCAATCTAAAGCCCCCTTTTTCCATTCATATATAAAACCAACGGTTAAAATAAATAAAAAAAACATCATAGACAAGTATCCAGCAATACCTATTGAAGACAGTGATATAGCCCAAGGAAACAAAAATGCCACTTCTAAATCAAATATTATAAAAAGTATAGCCACTAAATAAAATCTGACGTCAAATCTTACTCTTGCATCCTCGAAAGGAGTAAAGCCACATTCGTATGCCGAAAGCTTTTCTTTATCTGGATTATTTGGGCCAACAATACCCGATAGTGCTGCAAAACCTATTGACATGGACAGAGCAACTACTATAAAAGCAAATATAGGTAGATATTCAGTATAATTCATTTTAAATAAAAATTAATATAGCCATATTGTTAAAAAAGTAAACTGTTTATATGATAAATATAGTATTATTTGGATTAGTTACATCCTTATTCATAAGAGTTATTAAATCTTTTTCTTTAATATAAGATTTCTTTTAAATTCTTAAAGCTATCTAATACTAAATCATACTCTCCATCTACATTTATTTTAGTATTTTTACCCCATTCCATAGCTCTTTTGATAAAAATAGTTTTAAATCCAGCCATTTTAGCCGCATTTAAATCAAAGCTATGGCATGCTACCATACAGCACTCTGATGGATCCAACTGGAGTAATTTAGCTGTTTTTGTATATGCTTCAATTTTAGGCTTATATACTTCTAATGTTTCGCAAGATAAGATTAAATCCCAATTGATATTATTACTTTTAGAGTTTATGAAAACTAATCTATTACTTAATAAAGTAAAAGAGACGCATAAATATTTTTCTTTTAGAAAATTAAAAGGTCCCAAAAAGTCTGACCATGTTTTCAATTTACTAGGGATTTCATAGTACATGAAAAAAATATCTTCCTTGTTTAAACCAAGTTCATATTCTATGTTTATTTTATTGATTGCCTTTTGATGAGCTTTATCAAAATTCATTGGACTTTCATCTTTTTGATTAGTTACAAAAGACAAAGATTTTTGTCTCATTTCATTTGCCATATGAGCAGAATGATAATCAAAGTTATATTTACTTTTAAGCGTCTCAAAACCAAAAGAAAAACCAGAGTGCCAGTCAAGTATTGTTCCACCAGTATCAAAGGTAAGTGCCTTAATATTATTTTTTAACATTTTACCACCCATAATTTATAATTAAATTATAACAAAAAAGAAAAATTTTTGTTATACTAAATAAGGTAATTATGTATATAACGCAATCAATTAAAAGAAATGCTCAACTTTATCCTAAAAAAACTGCTACAGCATACATGGATAGAATTTACAATTGGGAAGACAGTTTAAAAAGAATTTCTAAATTAGCTTCTGGTATAAGAAGTTTAGGAACTAATGTCGATGATAGAGTGGCAATTTTATCTCACAATAGTGATAGATATTTTGAATTCATATATTCGGTTGCTTGGGCGGGAGCTGTGTTTGTTCCTATAAACACCAGATTAGCTCCACCAGAAATTCAGTTCTGGATCAATGACAGTGAAAGTAAAGTGCTTTTCGTAGATTCTAACTTTTCTGAAATTATTAAAGTATTAGTTCAAGAAAATAAAATCCCATCCGTTAAGAAAATAGTCTTTCTGTCAGATGATAATTGTCCAGAAAATATGATTGCTTATGAAGATTTATTAAAAAACGATCCCATTACAGACTCGTTGAGAGGTTATGACGACCTAGCTGGAATTTTTTATACAGGGGGAACAACTGGTAGGTCTAAAGGAGTAATGCTCTCACACACAAATATGGTAATAAACGCCTTTAACGGCGCAACAATGGGCGATTTCAATCAAAATTCTAAGTGGCTTCATGCAGCTCCAATGTTTCATATTGCAGATTGCGCTGGCTTATTTGGAGTTAGTCAGGTAGGAGGTAGTCATTTCTTTATATCTGGATTTATACCAAAAATTTTCTTTGAAGCTGTGAGCAAATATAAAATCAATGAAACTATATTAGTTCCAACTATGGTAAATATGGCAGTTCACGATCCAGAAATTAAAAATTTTGATTTAACTAGTTTGAAAAAGATTATGTATGGAGCTTCACCA
>MDTB01215874.1_pt1 | contig 20938 bp, 16 predicted proteins | sample 811161 | NCBI WGS metagenome assembly MDTB01 (sample SAMN05326650, study PRJNA326480) | marine metagenome | isolation source: seawater | place: Mediterranean Sea | collected 2009
AAACAGTTGCAAAACTTAGTTATAGCTTGATTTGATATCTGCATGGCATGCAGGGGGTCAGCGGTTCGAATCCGCTTGGCTCCATTATTTTCTATTTTTTAATTATAAGAGGAGAAATAAAACGAATTTTTAGATTCTAAAGAAGTTTATTAGCTACAACTTCTCAAGATTATTTTTATCATTTTAAAAATTTTCATTAATTAATCATCACTTACTTTTTAATAAGAAAATAATTAAAATTATTAAGCATAACAAAAAAACAAAAATTAATTGATTATTAATAAACATTTAATTAAAACTTCAAAGGTTCTCGTGATAGGTTGTGGGGGGGCAGGTTTAAGAGCTGCTATTGAAGTTAAAAAAGCTGGGCTTGATGTCTGCATACTTGGGAAAAGACCCAAAACAGATGCTCATACAGTTCTTGCTGCAGGCGGAATTAATGCTTGCTTAGGAAATCTAGACACAGAAGATTCATGGCAACAGCATTTTATTGACACATATTTAGAAGGATATGGGATTGGTAATCCCTTGAAAATTGAAATAATGGCAAAAGAAGCACCTTCACTTGTTAAAGAAATTGATAATTGGGGAGCAAATTTAGAAAAGTTAGAAGACGGGAAACTAGATCAAAGATTTTTTGGCGCTCATAAATATCGTAGAACGTGTTATTCAGGAGATTTTACTGGACTTTCTATTTTAAAAACTCTTTTGAAAAAAGCCGATGATTATAAAATACCTATTTATGACAATCAATATGTAACAGAACTTTTAATAGAGGATGGCTGCTGCTTTGGTGCAATGTCATTTAATATTTTTACAGGAGAACGAACAATACGCTTTGCTGATGCAGTAATTATATGTACTGGAGGAAATACAAGAATATGGAAAAAAAGTTCATCGAGAAAAAATGAAAATACTGGAGACGGATATTACTTGGGACTCAAGGCTGGTTGTAAATTAATAGATATGGAAATGGTTCAATTTCATCCATCTGGAATGGTTATCCCTGAAGATATTGAAGGTACATTAGTTACAGAGGCTGTAAGGGGAGAAGGAGGGAAACTTTATAACAATAAAGGTGAAAGATTTATGATTAATTACGATAATAAAAGGATGGAACTCTCAACAAGAGATCGAGTTGCCATTGCAAACTATACAGAAATAGTTGAAGGACGAGGGACAAAAAACGGGGGTGTATTTTTAGATATAAGTCATAAGAGTAAAGAATTTATAATGAATAAATTACCCTCAATATATAAGCAATTTATTGAAACCCAAGATATTGATATTTCAAAGTCACCGATGGAAGTTGCTCCAACTGCGCATTATTCTATGGGAGGAATTATTGTAGATCCTTTTGATACTTCAACACGTATAAATGGTTTATTCGCGGCTGGAGAAGTTGCAGGGGGGCTACATGGTGCAAATCGATTGGGTGGTAATTCACTTTCCGAAATACTTATTTTCGGAAAAATTGCTGGAATTGCTAGTATTAATTATTCAAAGGAATTTAATAAAAAACTTAGTTCAGAGCAAGTTATAGAGAAAGCACATGAAAATATAAATAAATTTATTCATGAAGGGGATGAATTAGTAATACCCCTACAGAATAAACTGCGCGGGGTAATGTGGAAATATTGTGGGGTTATAAGAAACGAAAATTTACTAAAGGAGGGACTTAAAGAAATAAATATTATTAAATCAAAATTAAAAGATATCAATGTGGAAATATCTGAGCAAAATTGCGAAGATCTCATTTTGATTTTTGACTTGCAATCTTCTCTCATAAGTGCCGAGGCAACGATCATTTCAGCACTTGAAAGAAATGAGAGTAGAGGGGCTCATCAAAGAAGCGATTTTAGGGAAACAAATGAATCTTTTAACTTTAATTGTAAAGTTGAGTTTGATCTGAAAAATGAAAATTTAATAGTTTCTAGATCACCTAAGAAAAATTTAAACAATAACCTTTTAAAATTAGTTAAAGGTAAAAAGCAAATACAAGATATGAGGAAAAGATTAATTGAATAGATTATTCTGCATTTTTTATTTTTTAGAAAAATCAACATCAAATATAAATCTCTCACTAATTTTAAAACTAGTATTTTAATTATTTTTATTTTCTATAATATGATCTTAATACTAAAATTTATTCAAGATTTTATATTAAAATAGTAAATATTTTAAATTTTTTAATATTATTATTGCTTTATTCACTATATGAGTAATAAAACTCCTTATTATAAATCTGATACTGTTGGTTCTTTAACTAATTATTTTTTAAAAGAGCTAGTAGATTGTGAACTAATAAAAGAAAATTCGCAGAAGATTAAATCTAGTTTTTTTAATATCTTTGCAAAAGAAAAATTCTTATATTACTACAAGATGCTTGCAACTGAAGTTGCCAACTTTTGTTATGGAAATATTGAAGATACTTGTCTCCAAATAACCCCAACACCGAGGATCTTTTTTAGTGGATCACATGGAACTTCAATACATTGCGATTATTGGTATGGCCATGGAGAATCAGCCTATACCATTTGGGTACCATTGAAAAACTGTTTGCCTGGTTCTACATTTTATGCTGATCACTTTAATAAATTAGGTTATGACTATAAAACTCAAAATTTTAAAGTATCTGATTTAGATCTACTAAGGGATAAATTATCTCATCCAGAGTTTTACATCCTACCTCCCAAGGATTCATGCTATCTATTTAATTCAGGAGTATTGCATGGTTCCACAATTAATTCTCAGAAATTAACAAGATTATCCTTGGATTTCAGGATATCTAAAGTTAACGACAAAACTTCTACAAAGGATTTAGATAACTATTTTCATTATGAAGCAGCATCAAAAGAATATAAAATTCCTCTTCATCCATTTCATAAAAAACCAGTTTTAAAATATATATGTGGCGGCATGAATAAAAATACATATGCACAACATGTATGCATAGACGCTAGTGCAAAAAGATATAACTTTATATTAGTTGACCAAGAAGCAGAAATAGAAAGATATGGGAGTCCAATTATTGATTCTTTGTTAGAAAATGGTCTTCAATTATCCAACCAATACTCTGGCTTAGTAATATCTTCGATTAATATTCTTAGCAGTAGAAGCATAAATTTACTAAAGAAATCTGATTTAAAAGTTTGGTCAGCACTAGAGAATAAATTTTTGAATTAGAATTGTGATCTATAAATTTTCAAAAACTCTTTAGTTTTCTCTGGAAATATACTTTCTTGATTATCAAAATTTTGTATTAATTTATATGTCTGCCTGTATCCAATTATTTCATCCTCAAGATTTCTAATCAAATCTTGAGGATTTCTCTCTTGATAAACACTCGCTCTATTAAATACTAATGATTTTGGAAATTCTTTTTGAAGCAAATATCCTCCCCAAATATCGTCCATTCTTCCAACATGAGGAAGAACTGAATAATATGGTATTACCTCCCTGGCAAAAAAGGTATTTTGACTATTGAATGGAGATAAATTATCACTAGCAAAAGGCTTATCGATGTTAAATTTGACTATTGGCATATGTGATAATCGACAAATCGCATCAATATCTGGATCACCATCCCATAAATCAGCCTGTATGAGAACCTTTCTTTTTTCTTGGCCCTTATAAAAAATATCATTTTTAGAACTTAAACATTCTATAGGATAACCCCTGTGCCATAAATTTTTATAGTTTGAAATTGAAAGAGGATCAAAATAATTATTTCTAGAATTATAAATATCAACTTCTAACTCTTGACCTACATATAAATCTTTACCCCAATTAGAATATGGAATATTATCATCATCAATAGTGGCAATAATATCAGCTCCCCTTTTAAAAGCCTCTACGAAACCAATATTCCTCCTCATTATGCAATTCCAACCTATAGCATTACTTAATTCAGGATATTTCTTTTCTTGAGTTTCTGGAGATAGATAGATGCAATTAAAATTTTCATAAGAATTATGAGGTGTTTTCAAATCACCAATTACAATTAACTCCCAATCATTAAATTTAGCAAACCTTTTTAAAGCTTTCGTGGGTTCATTAATAGTTGTTGTGACTATGATTTTTTTCATATCGATTATTAAAATAATTTATGATTTGAATTTGTTATTAAAGTTATTTTTTATTTTATTATTTGAGATGAAAAATTTTATGATTATTAAAAAAATTTATTATTATGCATTTACCTTTATCCTAAATTTAATTACTTTTAAATTTCAATTAGTTTTTAAACTTTTATAAATTACTTACTTTAAGAATGTTTTAAATAATTTTTTTTAGTAAGATGTCTCTCTATATACTATTATCTGAAAAATAAAATATGAAAATTCAAGCTGATATTGAGATTTTAATAAGATGCTATAACGAAGAAGAATGGATTATAAGATGTTTAGAAGCAATAAATAAACAAAACATCTAACCAAAAAAAATTCATTTTATAGATAATGAATCTACCGATTCAAGCTTCAAGAGAGTAAAATTTTTTCAAAAAAAATCAAAAATAGAAATAATTCCATACACCTATAAAAACGAAAATAACCAATATCTTCCTGGGAAATGCTTAAATAAATTTATCAATTTGGTTGAATCTAAATATACAGTATTTCTTTCTGCACACTGTGTACCTGCAAATGAGTTTTGGCTAGATTCACTTATAGGTAGTATTGAAAAAAATAATAAAATTGTTGCTGCATACGGAAGACAAATCCCAACAAATCTAAAGACTTTATTAGGAAAACATCGCTATGTTTTTTTTTAATTAGCTTTTTATTAACTTTTTATTTACTAAGTTATTGAATTAGTTGTGAGTCAATATTTCTGCTATTATATAAAAAATTTTTATAATGAAAAAGAAAGTTGATGCTGATATTATTATTAGATGTTACAACGAAGAGGAGTGGATAATAAGATGTTTGGAGGTTATTGAAAACCAAAATATTCATCCAAATAAAATATTTGTAATAGATAATGAGTCGAATGATTCCAGTCCTAAAAGAATTAAATATTATATAAAGAAATCGAATTTAAATATTATTTATTCTTTATATATTAATCAGTCTTCAAAATACTTACCAGGGCAATGCTTGAACCAATTTGCTAAAAAAGTTGACTCAAAATATACAGTTATGCTATCCGCGCATTGTATTCCTGTTCATGATAAGTGGTTGAGCAATTTGGTGAAAAGTATTGACAATGATGAGAACATAATTGCTTCTTACGGAAGACAAATACCTACAAAAAAAAGTGACGCTAGGGATGCCAGAGATTTATTATGGACATTTGGTATTGAGGAAAAAAGAACTGAAAAAGATATTTTTTTTCATAATGCTAATAGCATCATAAGGTCAAAAATTCTACAAAAATATCCATTTAATGAAGAGATAACTAATATTGAAGATAGAGTCTGGGCTCAGCAAATTTTATCTTTGAATAAAAATTTTGCTATTAAATATACCCCTACAGCAGAAGTTTTTCATGAGCATGGTATTCATCAATCTGGAAAGAAAAAAAGAGCGGATCAAATAATTGAAATAGTTAATAAATATACTGATAAGATTACTTACGATTTGCCAAAAGCAAATTTAGGGTGTTTTATTCCGTTTAAAACAAGTGATAACATTGAAAAAGACTTTTTAAAAATAAATAATTCTATTCAAATTGCGAAGGAAATAGGGTTTAAAGATTGTAATATTGTTTGTAGTGTTGAAGGTAATGAAGAATTTATAAAACTATTTAATAAGTCAGTTTTTAAGAGGGTTACAAATAATCACGAAAGTCAATATAGTATGAGAGATATTCTTTTAAATATAAATAATTCTTGTGAAGGTAGGGATATATTTTTCGACGATATTTTACTTTTAGAACCAAATTATATAAATAGAAAAGTATCAACTATAAAGAGGCTTATCGAAAATTTCTATCAATCCCCTTTACCAATAGCAATGATTAAATTACCTATTAAACCTCATATTTGGAAAACTACTCAATCTAAAACAATTAGACTTGATACTTATGAACTTTATAAAAATTATCAGGAAAAAATCATTCTTTCTATGCGCGGACTTGGAATGATAATTAAAATTTCTCAGTTGAGAAAAAAAGATTGGTTAGATTATGATATTGAATTTGTAGAACCAGAAAGTATATTTGAATGTTTACCTGAGATTAAATAATTATAAATTTTGTTAAATAAATAAAAAATACTATTTATCGAATAATAAATTTAGTAATAAATCTATTTTTATGTATATTGATTTAAATTTGATTTTAAATGACGTTAAGTTTGATTGTCATAATTGGGAAATATACGATTTAAGAATAGATTTACCTAAAAATGATTTAGGAAGTGATACAGTAAATTTACAACCAAACTATAGTAATCCAACTTGTATTTTTTCTTACGAAGGAATAACAGGCGTAGGAATAGGGTTCACTCTTGGCAAAGGTAATAATTTTGTTTGTGAATCTATCAGATATATACTTAAAGATCTTGAAAATATCAAGTTAGGAGAATTATTATCCCAAAAAGGAAAGATCCAAGATATTCTCTCAAATCCAAGTCAATTAAGGTGGCTCAGTCCTAATTCAGGTTGTGCTTATATGGCAGCAGGAATAATATTAAATACTTTATTAGATTGGGCCGCTAAAAAATTAGATTTACCTCTTTGGAAATTATTGTCATTATCCAATCCAGAAAGTCTTATTAATTGGATCGATAATAGAAATTATTCAAACATTATTTCTAATAAAGAAATTGAAGAATATCTCTCAACTCCTTATTCAAAAATACTAGAACGAATTAATCAAATTGAAATTCAAGGTATGCCCTCATATCATACAACTTGGATTGGTTCAGATGTTTTATCACTTTCAAAAGAAGTTAAAAGCATAAATAAAACTAAGGGAATAACATTTTTTAAATATAAAATACATAATTCAGCCAAATGGGTGGAAGAAAGATTACATCAATTAAAAGAAAATTTAGAGATAAACTTTAATTTTTCAGTTGATAGTAATCAAATGCTATCTTTTGAATCTGCAAAAGAAATACTCGAAATATTAAATAAAAAAGGATGTGTTTGGTTAGAAGAGCCATTTGCACCTGATAATATTCAAATGCATAGCGCCCTAATGTCCTATAAAGATGATAGGCAATTAGCAGTAAAAATTTCTTCAGGTGAAAACTGTCCTAATAGTCATGTTGCCTTAGATTTAATTTCAAATAATTCTCTTGATATTTTCCAATTAGATGCTTGTAGAGTTTTATCCATATGTGATCAAATACCCATTATGCTTGGATGTAAAAAATATGGTAAAGATTTAATTCCTCATGCTGGTGGATCTGGATTAGATGAATTAGTTCCTCATTTACAAGCATTTTTTCTTTGCAGAATAGATACTGAAATTAATTTTTCAGATTCCCTAATGGAAAATGTTGGGTTTTGTTCTCACTTGTTTTCTAATCCTACTAATGTAAAGAACGGAATTATAGAGGTTTCTAAAAAGCCTGGGTATATCGTTGGATTAAATGATATGAGAAAAATAAAAAATTCAAAAAATAAAATTGTATGGCTTGATTTATAAAAATTCAAGAATATTTTTTTTGGAAATAATTTTATTAACCATATCAAGATCAGATTGGTTTTTTATCCATATTGATTCCAATCTATTAACATCAAAAGTACCAATATTTCCATTCAACATAGCTGAACCATGGACATTGTATCTTTCTAAAAATGAAGATGCATTCCATGCCATGATTCCATAAGTTAACAAAATAATTTTTTCCATTGTTTGTGTTCTTGCAAATGAATCATTTTTTTGAAAATTTATTGGTCGATTTAAATTTTCAGTTAAAGAAGCGTGAGATAACCAAGAATGTGCAGTAAATATTGAATCTATGGTTTCATCTGAATTAGATAATCTATCAACTACTGACTTTATTGTTGAAATTTTGCTAAAAGGATGAGTTATGTTTATCCAATAGATAAAATCTCCATTTGTTTTTTTTATCGCTTCTAAAACTACTTCTTCAGATGAGGCACTATTTGATGCATTTATTGATTCTCTTTCATAATACTTTATTTTATTTTTATGAGAAATTTCTTTAAAAGAATCTGAATCTCCCATACAAATTATTTCATCAAATACATTTGCGAGTTTAGCTTTTTTTAATGCAATAGATAATAAAGATTCATCACCAATTTTTTCTAAGGCTTTTAATTTAAGCCTTGTAGAGCCTGACCTAACTGGAATAAATGCTACGTTCTTCATAATTCATTCATGTTTGATATGGATAAATTATTGTTGACATAGTCTATAACCTTTGCAATTGGTAGATAATCATTAATAGAGGTTAATGATTTTTCAGGAAATCTTCCTTCAATAAACTCTAAATAATTACAAAAAGACGCAATACCATAACCACTTGAAGATAAATTAAAATCATCAGTCATAAAATGCGGGTTTGGTATCTTAAAGGAATTATCGCTCATCACTAATTGGCCTCTATTATCTTGTTCAGATATCAAATGTAAACCTTCAGTTTGGAATTCTATTCTCTGTCTGCTATTAAATGGTGACATTTTAGGCTCCATCCAGTTACAAACTGAATTTATAAAATAGCTAGATTTATTATCTGAAATTTTTAAATTTGAAGATATGAGAGAAACTAAATGCGGATTTTCTTTGAAGCAAAAACTATTTATGTTTCCCGCAATATTGAAATTATTGAAATCAAAGTTTTGATTTTTAATAATTAAAAATATAATATGAAGATAATGGGGCGCTAAATATTGAAAAGGATTAGAAAATTTTGACCATTTTAAAAAGTACTTCAAAGGCATGGTTGATTTTTGACCGTATGAAAAGCTAAAAAGTCCTTTATCAAAACTTATTCTAGAGGCATTTTTAATAAACTCCAAATTTGACTCATCAAATCTTTTGTGAAAGTCAATAAATATATTCTTATTATTATTTTTAGCTAAATTTAAAGCCTCATCTGCTTGAATTAGATTTTCTGTAAAGGGTTTTACAAAGATCATATTTTGGGTCTTATCTATTAGAAATTTGAGACAACTTAAATGTGATCTCTCTGGAATGGCTATTATTGCGCAATCAAATCTTTCCTGCGATTTAAGCTCATTATATTCTTTGATTGCATAGCTAATTTTATTCTCAAAGCTTTTATTCTTTAAAAAAGATTTAAACCTATTTTTTGCAATTTTTTTTGATTCAGGATTTAAAACTATACAGGTAATTTGAATAGAATTATTTGGTGATATTTTCGTCCATCTAACAAGTGAAGGCATAACCGTCCCACCATCAAGATTATCGTCTCCTAAAACGTAAAACCCGTATCCGAATAGTATAATTTTCATTTTTATATAATAATGCTTTAAGAAAATAGTTTAAATTTTTGAAAAAATTATTTATAAAGTTTCTAAAGAATCATCTAAAAAGTTTAATAAATATCCTTAAACTCTTTTGAATGCATCTATGTAACTTTTTAGACTTTTATTAATTATATTAATATTCTTGTATCTAGAATATTCTTCCAAAACTGACATATTTAGGAATACATCTCCCCATTTTTTTAATTCATATTCCATTGATGATAATTTTTTCCCATATTTATCTTTATATTGAAGACTAAATTCTTTACCATAGAAATGATCTTCATAAATACCTAATTTATTATTTTTTTGATTAACCTCTAACGCTTTAAAAAATGACATGTCAACGCCATGTAAAATTATTTCTTTTATATCCATCAAAATAGAAATATATATCGATGCCGAAATTACATTTTGAACAGGAGGAGAAAATATATTATTATCCCAAAACTTATAAAATAAATTTGGGAAATTCAAACCAAAATTAATATTAAATATTTTAGGTAAATTTATTAAATTAATTCTCTTTACTGAGATTAATTTGTTTTTAAACAGTGACTTTATTTGTTGATTAGATATCCTATTTGGAACAAATATTAAAATAGGCCAACTTGTTTTTTCATTAATATTTTTAAAAGTAATATTACGTTTATTTAAATATTTTCCCAACACATTAGATTCCCAAAAATATCTATCTTGTATAACATAAAACTTTGGTTTAATTTCTTCATAATATGAACTATCTGCGAAATGATTAACAACTAATGTATTTTCACCATTAAAATTATTTTTAATTAATGTTTCCTTTAGAGAAGGACCGTTGCCCAAAATATCTAATTTGTTTGGTAAGGATGTATTTTTAAATAATTTTTTTTTATAGTCTTTTCTTAAAATAATTTTTATAAAAAATATTGATAGCATTTTTATACCTAAAAATGTTTCTTTCAAAAAACTAAACAAATTCGATTCCAAAGCAAAAAAATATTTATTCAATCATATCTTGAAATTTACTATGCATTTCCTTTTATTATTATCCTTAATGCTTTATAAAATCTCCTAAGAATTACTCTTAATGATGGCAACTCAAATTTTACTTTGCCTGTCATTGGAATATAATTACCATCTTCATTATTTAAGAGTTGATAAGATCTTTGATCCTTTTTTTCTAAGGGTGTTTTTTTATAATTTAATTCATTAGGCTCCTGATTATTGATAGAAATTTTTTGTAAATTTTTTACAGTATTAGTAATTGCTTTATGTCCTGAAAGCCTTTTATCAAATGCGGCAGGCCCGATATCTCTCTGCCCAACCCATGTAGATTGTTCATCTTCTACAAATTCGCAAAGTTTTCTGTGACCAATACTTCCAGAACCAAAGCCATTCATTGTAAGTCTATGACTTTGTTTGCCAGTTTGACAGGAACTTATACCAAGTAGGTCAGGATCCCAAAAACGTGCAATATTTTCATATAAACAAGATTTGTATAAACGTTGGTCAGCCCTTACACCAAACATACCTGAGTAACAATCATAATTCTCATCATAAAGTGAAGTATCATCCTTTTTGACTCCGTATGGGGAAGCTGTAAAACATCCATAAGCAAAACCTAATGGACTTATTTTTCCATAAACTTTTCTTGAAAAATTAATAAGTTCACGATACCAATTTGCATTATATTTGATATCATCTTCAACGAACATAATCCAATCAAAGCAATATTTTTCTTTTGCTAATGCATAAGCAATATTTCTGCTAGTAGCCATAGAAGTGAATCTAGGCGTCCAAATATAATCATCAATATAGTCATTTTGATCTGATCCAGAAAAAGAAGGAGTTTTGCTTGCATCACTAACTATTAACTTTACATCTTCATCTTTTATTATTTTGGAAAGAGAGTTAAGACTACTTTGAGCAATCTTGCCTCTACCATATGTACCAAAAATAATAACTGTTTCAAACGAATTAGAAAATGAGTATTTCAAAAGTAATTTTTAAACTATTAGAATTATAAATTGTAGTATTAATATTATTAAAAATCTATATAAATATTTTTATTTTTAGAAAGATATTAAAGTATTAAGAAGTAAAATATTCAAAAAGAAATTCTTTATTAGAAAAAATCTTCTTAATTTCACCTTTGTTTATCTCAATTATTTTATTACAATTTTTTAGAGTATTTAATCTATGAGCAATCATAATAATTATCTTATATCTTTTTGAATTTACTATATTATTTATAATTTTTTTTTCGGTTTTGATATCTAAAGAACTTGTAGATTCATCAAATATTAAAACATCTGATTCACTATACAAAGATCTAGCAATTCCAATTCTTTGCCTTTGCCCACCACTCAATTTTACGCCATTTTCACCAACAATAGTATCAAAGCCATTTGGTAGTTCTTTTATGAAATTATAAATTTCAGCTTCTTTTGAGGAACGTATAAGATTTCGAGAATTTATATCATCTGATTCATAATCAAAGGCGATATTCCCCCTAATTGTTCCATCCTTTAAAAAAATAGTTTGAGGAACGTATGAAATAGAACTAGTTTTAAGTTCGTTGTTAAGAAGGTTTTGATTTATTTGAATTTCTCCTGAAGATGGTTTTAAAAGCCCAATAAGAATATCTATAAAAGTGCTTTTGCCAGAACCTGTCTCACCCATAATCCCAATACAATCTCCTTCACAAATTGAGAGATTTATATTTTTTAGAATCCAATTCTTTGAATCGAAATATTTAAAGAAAACCCCCTTAGCAGTTATATTATTGATCCTTAAATTAGAATTTTTATCGATAATTTTATTTTTACTGGAAAGGGTTTGGTTTGAAGTTGCAATTATTTTTATGATTTCTTTTACAGATGGTAAAAAACTTTTAAGCTTTACTAGGTTACTATAAATTTGATTCAAGGCAGGTATTAATCTTTGAAAAGCCAAAAGTAAAACTCCAAAAATTGCTATAAAATTTGTATTTGAAGTTGAATATAAAGAAACAATTAATGCAGAAAAACAAATTGTTAAAATTCCCAAGTTTTCAATAAGATATCTAGGAATATTTATTTGTACTTCAATATCTGCTTGAGTCTGCCTTAATTGCATATCATAAAAAGAATATTTTTTGAGATATTGTTGACTGTTATTTCTTAATATTATTTCTCTAATAGAACCTAAACTTTCTTGTATATTTTTAATTAATTTTTCTGTAAGAATTTTAATATTTTCACCTTTTATATCAATTTCTTTTTTAATTAGAAACAAAATAGCTATATATATAGAGGATATAACAATTATCGTAAAGCTTGATATTTTCCAATTTACCAAAAAAAGACTAAGTAACAAAAAACTGGAAATAAATCCATTTGTAATGATTAGGAGATAGCAATTAAGAGCCGATACAGTTCTCGCAACATTTGCAGTTAAATTTGAAATAGTGGTACTTGTATTGGTACTTAAATGCCTTTCATAGTCTCTATTTAAGATATTAAAAAATGATTTTGAGCTTATTTCCGAACCAATATTTGCTGCAAAGTTGCAATTTGATCTAATAGTAAATAACCTCATAAATGTAGAAAAAATTATAGCTAAAGAAAAAATTGCAAAATTGATAATTAATATATGTTCACTATCAAACTGCCTATTAGATAAAAATTTAATAATCCATTGATTAGAATCATCTGAACTAAGAGAGTTTATAAGAGGATTTAATGTTGCCAATGTGAATAACTCACTTATCCCACATAAGGACATTAACAATAGAAGAGAAAAAAATTGCATTCTCCTCTTTTTGGAAGAGTACCTTAATAAGCAAATTAAATAATAAAAAATATTATTTCTTGATTTCATTATGGATTTCTAAAAAATGGGAAAATCGAGTTTAAAAATTAATTCATTATTTTTTTATTAGACCATAATAAAAAGATATTAAGAATTTATCAGGTTAATTATAATAATAATTAAGAATATCATAAAATTTAATTATAAAAATCATCTTAACTTTGGTAATTTTATGGTTTTAAATTCAAAAATATAATTATCAGATTACATAATATATCAATAACTTATAAGATTAATATAATGGAGAATTGCTTTTAAAATAATATCTTATCTTTTATCATGAATTCTATTACAAAGTTATCAATCAGAAATTTATGTTTATTGTATTTACCATTATTGATTTGGGCATTTTTTACTTGGTTCAGATTTGAGAGAGAAGCCCAGTTAATTGCATATCCTTTAAGTTACTTAGTATTATTAAATATATATTTTTTTAATTTTAAAGTAAGCAGATTAATTTTTATAGCAGGCAGCTCTTTAATATTCTTTTTATTATTTTTGAGCTCGGCAAATGATCAGTTTAATCTCCTTTTCTATCTTAAGATTTTTTGGATTATTTTATTAGGATTTCAACTTGATGGGCTAAATAAAGGATTTGATATTAAAACCAATTTAATAGTTTTTAAATTATCACGTTTTATAAGAATATTTTTATCGGGATCAATTATTTTATTCTTAATACAACTATTTATATCTCCCGGATCATTAGGAAAAGCTGCAAATATAATTAAAGTTACAGGAGGCTGGTTTGACGCAAATTATTTTGGAGCATTTTGCTTGTTATTGTTTATTTCCCTTAATGAATTAATTCTAATTTTAAAAAAAAATAATGATAAAGATTTTGATTTAAGGCTTAAAAAATATTTAATTGATACTCTCAAATATCTTATAATTGGAATGATAATGTCAATATCATTTACTAGTTTATTCCTATTAGTGCTCTATTCTTTGAGATTTTATAGCAAGAAAATATATACCTTAATTCTTTCATTTTTTATTATTTTCTCGATTCTGACTTATACTTTTTTTGGTATTCAATCAATTACTTTTCTAAGTAAAAGATTTTTAATTGATGAACAAGAATATAATTATAGAAACTTATCAACTCCAGAATTGTACTTCCAATTTAGAATTCATTCACTTAGGAATAGACTAATTAAAGCTCAAGATATCATTAGATATAAAAATGATAAGGATTATATGGCAACGCATAATTCTTTCATGACACTTTTAAAAAATATAAAATTAGATAAGATTGTTGACAATTATCTCCTTGTAATAGGTAGTAGTATTTTTCTTATATTATCCTTTATTATTATAAGAATATCAGGGATAATAATTGGTCTTAATTATATTATTTTGTCAGCTGTATTAGATACTTTATTCTCGGGTTTTTCTCTATCAATCCCAATATTATGTTTTATTCAATCTATAAATCTATCAATGAGAAAAAACATTTTTAGAAAAGATTATTAAATATAAGATTTTTTCAAAATATCAAATAGACATATAAATAATTAATTTTCAAGTGATATATATTTTTTCTAATTTAGTTGAAAAAAAAGAAAAATGCTTTTATTCTGATAATATCATTCTTAAAACATTTTATATAATGATTAATGAAAAAGATCTTATTTATATTTCTGGACATAAAGGAATGGTAGGTAGTTCAATATATAAACTATTTATTGAGAAAGGTTATAAAAATATAGTTACTGCTGATAGAGAAAATTTAGACTTAACAGATTTTCATGAAGTAAAAAAATGGTACGAGGGAAAAAAACCAAATATCACCATTATTGCTGCTGCAAAAGTAGGAGGCATTTTTGCGAATAATAATTTTTCAGCTGATTTTCTTTTGGAAAACTTAAAAATACAAAATAATTTAATAGAAAATGCATGGAGGAGTAAATCTAAAAGATTACTTTTTCTTGGAAGCAGTTGTATTTATCCAAAATTTGCAAATCAACCAATTTCTGAAGAAGAGCTTTTAAGCGGCCCACTTGAAAAAACTAATGATTGTTATGCGATTGCTAAAATTGCAGGACTTAGATTATGTAAAGCTCTCAGAGAACAATATGGATTTGATGCAATTAGTTTAATGCCAACAAATTTATACGGCCCAAATGATAATTATCATCCAAAAAATAGTCATGTTTTACCAGCATTAATTGGTAAATTTTGTGATGCCTTTGATAAAGGGTTAAACGAGGTTAGTTGTTGGGGAACTGGTAATCCGATGAGAGAATTTTTACATGTCGAAGATTTGGCCTCAGCTTGTCTACATTTATTAAAAAACTGGAATCCTTCTGCAGATAATGCTCCAAAGGATAAATTTGGCAATTATTTAAATCATTTAAATGTTGGAACAAGTGATGAAATATCTATTAAAAATTTAGCTAAATTAGTGGCTAAATTAGTTGGTTATAAAGGTGAAATTTTGTGGGATAAAAGTAAACCTGATGGCACTCCTAGGAAAAAATTAAATATTAGTAGAATTCAATCTCTTGGATGGGAACCATCCATATCACTTGAAAAAGGCATTTGCCAAGCTATAAGTGATTACAGGAATAACTCCCAAATACGTAAATCATAACTTACTTTACTTTGAGATTAAATTGAATTTATTAGCTAAATTTTTTTAATGCCCAGTCGAGATTTTTTAAATACCAATCAATTGTTTTCTTAAGTTGATCTTCAAAATTAAATTCTGGTTCCCAACCTAACTCATTTTTTATTTTTTCTGGATTTATAGCATATCTTCTATCATGACCTAATCGATCTTTTACAAAAGTAATTAAATTTCTATGAGGGGAATATTCAGGCATTTTTAAATCAATGTAATCGCATATGAAATTTACAATTTCTATATTTTTTTTCTCTTGATTACCTCCAATACAATATCTTTCACCAATTTTACCTTTAGTTACTGCAATAAGTAATGCTTCAGCATGATCATCAACATACAACCAATCCCTAATATTTAAACCATCACCGTAAACTGGTATTTTTTTGTTTGAGATAGCACAAAGAATAGTTAATGGAATAAGTTTTTCTGGATATTGCCAAGGGCCATAATTGTTACTGCAATTAGTTATTATGGTCGGTAAATTGTAGGTATGATACCAAGCCATAACTAAATGATCACTTGATGCTTTAGAAGCTGAATAAGGACTTCTTGGGTCGTAAGGAGAACTTTCTTTGAAATATCCAATACTGGGTAGTGATCCAAAAACTTCATCTGTACTTATGTGGTGAAACCTAAAATATTTCTTTCTCTCTGAATCTAAATTTCTGTAATGAATTTCTGAAGCTTTTAAAATATTGTAAGTGCCAATTACGTTGCTCATAATAAATTCATCAGGTCCTTTAATTGATCTATCAACATGGCTTTCTGCAGCTAAATGTAAAATTAAATCTGGGTCAGACTTTTTTACAGCTTCAAGTGTTTGGTTATAATTTTTAAGGTCAACTTTTAATAATTCATGTCTATCAATCGCTTCTATATTTTTTTCTTCTAACAAAAAATGGATCGAATCCAAGTTACTAGCATATCCAATCTTATCTAGATTAAAAATTTTAAGGTTACTATTTAAAATTAAATTTCTAATCAAACTTCCTCCTATAAAGCCTGCACCTCCTGTAATAAGTATCTTTTTATATTTAGATAACTCTGTTATAAGAGTTTTGTTAAAAGATTTCATAGAAAATATTATTTTTAATCCTCTCTACCAAAATATTATAATTTATTTAGTTAATTCATTCAATTTTCAAAAGACTTTTTTTATTATTTTATTTTAAGATTAGATAAATTTAAGAAAAAATACTATAGTTTTATTCTAAGTCAAATTAATCAATTTTTATAATCAATAAAATGGAAAGAAAGGGAATTATACTTGCGGGAGGGAAAGGAACCAGACTATATCCTATAACCAGTGCTATAAGTAAGCAATTAATGCCAATTTATGATAAACCTATGGTTTATTACCCTCTTTGCACTTTAATGCTTGCAGGGATTAGAGAGATTTTGATAATAACTCGATCTAAAGATCTTCAAAATTTTAAAGATTTACTTGGAGATGGATCTCAGTGGGGATTAGATATTCAATTTAAAGAACAACAAAACCCAAATGGAATTGCCGAGGCTTTTCAAATTGGAGAAAAATTTCTTGATAACAAACCCTCAGCCTTAATACTCGGAGATAATATATATTATGGGAATGTACTTTCTCAGCAGTTGAAAAATGCCTATAAACAAATAACAGGAGCAACGATCTTCGTATATTATGTCTCAGAACCTTCACTTTATGGAGTTGTAGAATGGGAAAATGAAAATAATGGATTAAAGAGGGTTTTATCGATTGAGGAAAAACCTAAATTCCCAAAATCAAATTTTGCCGTAACTGGACTATATTTTTACGATGAGAATGTTATTGATGTTTCAAAGACTTTGAGACCTTCAGAAAGGGGTGAATTGGAGATAACTGACCTTAATCAACTATATTTAAAAGCTGGGAAATTAAATGTTGAGGTTCTTGGTAGGGGAGTGGCTTGGCTGGATACAGGAAACTTTGATGCTTTATTAGAGGCATGCTTTTTCATCAGAACTCTTGAAAAGAGACAAGGTTTAAAAATTTCTTGTCCAGAGGAAATAGCATGGCGTAATGGATGGATTAACGATGATGAGATGTTAAATCTTGCACTCAACTTAAAAAAAAGTGGATATGGCAAATATTTGGAAAATCTTTTGAATTATTAATTATGTGTCAAAAAAATATACTTTTAATTGGTAAAAATGGACAACTTGGCAAGGCATTTATTAAGTATGCTGATCTATTGGATTCAAATTTTTACAAATTTTTTTTTATTGGAAGGGATTTATTGGATTTAGAGAATTCTGAAGAAGCTATATATGATAGGGTGATTAATAATTTTGATCCTGATTTAATAATTAATACAGCAGCATTTACAAAGGTTGATAAAGCTGAAATATTTAAAGAAATATCTTTAAAAGTTAATGGTGAAAGTCTAAAGTTAATATCAAAGCAATGCAAAAAAAGGGAAATCCCACTCATACATTTCTCTACTGATTATGTTTTTAATGGTTTAGGTTTTAAACCATGGAAAATTAATCACCCAACAAATCCTGTTAATTATTATGGTGAGACGAAATTAATTGGAGAAAATTATATAAAAAGATCTTCAATAAATTTTGTTATTTTTAGAGTTAGTTGGGTATTTGGTCATCAAGGAGAAAATTTTGTAAATACTATGCTTAACCTTTCTAAAAAAGAAGAACTAAAGATTGTTAATGATCAATTTGGAGGCCCTACATCTGCAGAATACATAGCTAAAAAAGTCATAAAATTAGTTCCATATATTTTAAAAAATAATTCCCCATTAAATAATTCAAAAAAACTTTTCCCATGGGGTATATATCATTTACAAGGTTGGCCAATTGTTAGTTGGTTTGAATTTGCAAATAAAATATTCGAGAAAGCTATTGAACTTAATTTATTAAATACTTCTCCAAGATTGCTAAAAACTAAGACTAAAGATTATAAAACTGTTGCCCATAGACCATTAAACTCTATTTTAGATTGTACTGAAACTAGATTTGATTTAGGAATAAATCAACCATTGTGGGAGAATGATCTTGATGAATATTTGATCAATTTTTTAAGTAAAAGATAATATTAATGAATATTTGATTAATGTTTTAAATAAGAGATAATGTTAATTTAATAATATAAATTTATCAATGTAAATATTATTCTTTATGGAAATTTTTAAAAAAGATATTAATGGCATTATGCTTTTTGCACCTAAAATTTTTAAAGATGAGAGGGGATTTTTTTTAGAAACCTTTAGAAAAAGTCTCTTTGAAGATCTTGGGTTGCCTGAATTTGTACAACATAATCACTCCAGGAGTAGAAAGGGAGTTTTAAGAGGCTTACATTATCAGATATCTAATGTTCAAGGTAAGTTAGTAAGGTGTTTAAGAGGCGAGATTTACGATGTAGCAGTTGATCTAAGAACCGACTCTAAAACTTTTGGAAAGTCAGTTGGAGTTTTTTTGAATGATAAAAATCATCATCAATTATGGATCCCTCCTGGATTTGCCCATGGATTTTTATGCTTATCTGATATCGCTGACGTAAATTATCTTTGTACAGACTTTTATAATCCTAAATTTGAAAATGGACTAATTTGGAATGATAGTGGTCTAGAAATAGATTGGCCTAAGTTAGAATTGAACGCAAATTATATCATTTCAGATAAAGATAAATCTTATCCAACTTTAAGTAATCAAAGCAAGGAAAAACTTTTTTAGAGGAAAAATTTATTATGTTAATTTTAATGGATATATTTTTAAAAATTTTTAAATAAATTAACGATATTTTTAAAAGTAATAGAAAATTAAAATTTTTTTAGTTATTAGGTTCAAAGCCTCTTGCATTAATAACTAAAGATATTGTTTTGAAGAGAATTAGTAAATCTAGAAAGAAAGAAAAATTATTTAAATAAAATATATCGTAACTTAATTTTATTTTTGCATCTTTTTCTGAGGCTCCATAAGGATAATTTACCTGAGCCCAGCCGCTTAATCCAGGCTTAATCCAGTATCTTATTTCATAGTTCTCAATAGATTTCTTAAAGTCCCTATCAAATTCTGGTCTTTCGGGCCTTGGTCCTATCAAGCTCATTTCTCCTTTGATAACAGTGAATAACTGAGGAATCTCATCAAATCTTGTTTTACGAAGAAATTTCCCAAAAGGTGTAATTCTATTATCATTTTTTGATGCCCACTTAATTCCGTCTTTTTCAGCATTGTTAATCATTGTTCTTAACTTATAAAGTGTAATTTCTTCTTGCCATAAACCTGTCCTTTTTTGTTTATAAATAACTGGACCATTATCATAAAGTTTAATAATTAATGCTGATATAAATAAAAAGGGAGTGGCAAAAATTAATAATAAAGAACCTATTATTAAGTCTCCAATTCTTTTTATTCTCCTTGCACCAATAGATTTATGGTGAGAAAACATTTTGGTATATGGTTGTATTTCATTTATGAACTCAGAGGGTGCTAAATTAAGGACTAATTCGCACCACTGACTTATCGTTAATACTGGGACTCTATTCTTAATTAAGCTCTTTATCTCATTTTCGTATTTATGAATTAAGTTGTTATCACTAATAATCACTTCCTTGGGTAAATCCTCATATTTTTTTGGAAAAGTGATTATTTCAAATTTGGTATTATTTTCGATATTTTTAATATAAAAAAATAATTTATCCATTATTTTTTTATCTCCTATATGCCAAACAATATGCTTATCATCCTTCTTATATTCTCTATATTTTTTTATAGAAATAATTTGAATAAATATGCTAGTAAATCCTGTAAAAATCAATCTTAAAATTAAGTCTTTAAAACTATAGAAATTGGTAATGTTTATAATATTCAAAATCAATAAGAAACCTAAATAGGTAAATATTAATGTTAAAAAGTTTTCTCGAAAAATAGTTGTGGGTTTTTTTGATAATAAAATTGATCTTTTTATATCATATCTACCTAATATATAGCTAAAAAAACACCATAAAAAGCAAAAAATAATGTCGAATAAAATTTTATATAAGTCAGTATAAATATTAGTGGTTAAAAAAAATTCAACTAATATTGATAT
>MDTB01046114.1_pt1 | contig 20932 bp, 16 predicted proteins | sample 811161 | NCBI WGS metagenome assembly MDTB01 (sample SAMN05326650, study PRJNA326480) | marine metagenome | isolation source: seawater | place: Mediterranean Sea | collected 2009
AAGTGATTATTATTATTTATATATTTAATACAATCATGAAATGATCTTATATTATAATATGTTGCTAAAAAATATTTACAACTGAAATCAAATATAGGCAATGATATATCAATATATATATCATTATTAGTTTTTTTTATATTATCAGATTCTTTAATACATATATCAATATTTTGTAATTTTTTATCTTCATCATAATAATCTTTTACTGGACAGAATGGTTTATCAATTGCAGGTGTTGTATAATCAAAAGTTGTAGGATGAATAATAGTTGTATTTGAATTATAACATGGACCAATACATTGGCGTCCATTTATACTTTTAGGATATTCATTAATATTCATATTTTATTATAATAATAAATAATAAAATAATTATTTAATTTTAATACAATAATATACAAATAAATAATATTATTTTAATTTATTATATTTATATATATAATGAATAAAAATAATTATTCAAAATATATTACAAAAGAAAAATCTTATATTATAAAAAAAACTATAACAAGCTTATTTAAATCATTAAATAATGAGCACGTTAATTTATTATTACATTATACATCAAATATAATTAGTTTAATTTTTTTAAAAACAACTACAAATAAAAGAGAGAGATTTTATATATTTAATTCACTTATGTTAAAAAAATGCAGTGGTATAAAAGTGATCATATTGACTTTATTACCATTTATTAATGAGAAAATATCTAAAGATAATATTAAAGATATAAATGATATTTATATTGAGAAAAAAAATAATAGTAATTTTAGAGAAAAAGAAGTTAAATATAAATACAGTAATTTACAATATAATAGGTGTATCAGAAATAAAATTTTAGAAGAATATAAATTTAATATAAATGACTTGCGTGATAATTATTTATTATTATGTAGAACAATAGATATTTGTATAAATAAATTATATATAAATTGGATAGATGTAATTCCAATAAGTATAAGTCAAAATTGGAATGAATATAAGTATGAATATATAAATAAATATGATATTAATAGTTCTAATAATAATTTATTTTATAATAATAATGTAACAAAATTATTTACACAATTTGAAAAATATTTTTTAGAATTAGAAAATAATAATAATTGGGACATTAATAAGGATAGATATAATAATATTGATAATAATATAACTTGTTTTAATATATTTGATTTATATGAAACATTAATAAATGATTTATATTATAATGTTTCTAAAAATTCTTTTTTATTTTATAATATATCTTTTGTAGGATTTAACATTAATATAAAAAAAACTGAAAACGCTAATTTTAATGACGATGAATTACCATTGATATTATATTTAAATAAATTTTTAAATTTAGATTTAATAATTCAAAATGTTTCTTGGTATAAATTAGAAGATAATAATAGAAATATATATGCATTAGATTGGTATAAAATTAAAAATTATAAAAAAGATAATACGCGATTTAAATTTGTTTATGATATAATATATTCTAGATATGAAAAATATTACAGCAATATTAATGAAGTAAAACATAGAATTAAAAATAAAGAAAACATTAATGAGATAGAACATATTTATGAATTTCTAAGAGAATCAATAAATAGTTTAAAGAAAACATGGTATGGTAAGCATTTGTTTATAAATATAAATAATAAATATAGATTGATAAATATGAATGAATATAATACATATTTACTTATGCATTATGGAAATTCATTAAATAATATATATTTATATTTACAATATTTATTTATATTTTTAGGTAAAAAGAGGTTTTCTATAGAATTTGATAAAGAAGAAAGAATATATTTATATAATATTTTTTGTAATAATAAAAACATAAATACAAAGTTTAAAACAAAATTAAATTTAATTTTAACTGGTTTTGTAAACAATAATTATATGAGTGTTGAAGCTGACACAATTTACGATTCAAACAATGTAGAATTATCAAATAATTTAAATAAATCATTTTTATTTGATAATAAAAAATTAATTATTGATATATTTTTTGAAACAATGGTATATAAAGGTACTATATCACAGTTAAAATGTACACCTGAAACTATAAATATAAATAAATTATATTTTGGTGATAAACAAACAAATCTTATAAATAGATATTTTGATGAAAATCAAATGAAATATATATATCAAAATTCATATTATTATTTAACTTGTGATAAATATAAGTATCTTAAATCAAAAGAAAATACAAATTATTTTGATTATATACAAAAGGATGGGAATCAATGGTTTACACAGGGTGCTATGGAATGGGTAGCACAAATATCTTTTTATCATAAGTATTTAAATAATAGAGTTATTCTTGTTACAGGAGCAACTGGAGTAGGTAAGTCAACACAAATACCAAAATTGCTTTTGTATTCGTCATTTACTTTTGATTATAAACATAATTCTTCTACAGTGTGTACTCAACCTAGAATTACACCAACTGAGAATAATGCAAAAAGAATATCAAATGAATTAGGTATACCTATAAAAATTCAAAATAAATTTAATAATTCATATTTTACAAACAACTATAATATACAATATAAACACGGAAAAGGTGAACATTCAAATAAAAATAATAATAATTTGTTAACACTACAAATAGTAACTGATGGATTATTATATAATAAAATTTTAAATAATCCTATTTTAAAAAAAGTAATAAAGTTAAAGAGTGATAATAAAAAATATACAATAGAAAATGAATATGATATAATTATAATTGATGAATCTCATGAACATAATACTAATATGGATTTAATATTGAGTTTGATGAAGTACACTGCATATTACAATAATGATATTAAGTTAGTTATTGTTAGTGCTACAATGGACGATGATGAACCATTATTTAGACGTTTTTATAGGGATATTAATGATAATAGAAAATATCCATTTGATAATTTTATTATTGAAAATAAATTAGATAGAATAAATGTTGATAGGAGAGTTCATATTGGCTTTGAAACAACAACAAAATATCAAATAGATGATATTTATAAACCAGGTAAAAAAGAAAAAGAAATTGTACTAGAAATAATTCAAAATTATAAGATTGGTGATATATTAATATTTGAACCAAAATTATCAATTATTAATAAATTAGTTAAAGACTTAAATAATGATAGTAAAATACCTGATAATGTTATTGCAATAGAGTGGCATGGTAATTTGCCATCTGAAAAATTAGATATTATTAGTAATATTCATAATAGAAAAAACGATTTAACATTAGATAAAAAACGTGATTCTTTCAGTACATATGATATTAAAAATAAAAAATCAAATAGATATGATAGAGTTATTGTTGTAGCAACAAATGTTGCAGAGGCATCTGTTACATTACCATCTCTTAAATTTATAATAGAAACTGGTACACAAAAAATAATGAAGTATAATAATATTATAGGTGATGTTGAAGAACAGATTGTATCTATTGATGAAAAAAGTAGATTACAAAGAAAAGGACGTGTTGGGCGATCTAGTTCGGGACAAGTTTATTATTTATATAAAAAAGGAGATAAAGAAAATAAAAAAAGTTATCCTAATATAACTACAGAAAATATATTTGAAAATATATATCAATTACTAAATACAAGAAATAATGAGAATAAACTATTTAGTCAAAAATATAATATTAATAATATTAATAATAAAATACCAAATATAAAATTTCTAGTTCAAGATGAAAAAATAGATATATATGATAATGTTTATACTAATACTATTAAAATACTTAATAAAAAAGAATTTGATAAAGAATGGAAATATAATATAATTGATTTCTTATTTAAACAATATTTTATAAAAAAAACTCCATTTTCATATAATGTTGAATATGATGAAAATACAGATATTCTAAATAGTAAATGTAATAGTTATTATGGTAATAATGAAATGTATGATTACTCTAATAATAGAGTACCAAATGATTATTATGATACAGGATATTCTATAGAAACAGTATATGATAATAAATGCAACTTTTTTTTAATACATCCTGATGAAAATAATTTAATAAGAAATATAGCAGGTGACATTATAAATATTAATAATAATAATAATCTTTCAATAAATAATATTAATGGTATAAATATAATTAATTCTATTAAAATGGAATCAATGTTTGAAATAATGAAAAAAAAAATGTTATTTTTATATTATGATTTTAACAATTACAATGAATATTATAAAACGATATATGGAATAGAAATAAAAAAAATAAGAGATAAATTTAAAATAAGAGACAATAATAATTTTATTACATTTATATATGGTATTAATTATGGAAATGAATGTTGTAAAAAAATTATAAAAATTCTTTCTATGATCGGTGAAAATAACTTTACATTAAATAGTCTTTTTAAACAAAATATAAAAAATAAAGAATATACAACTATATTTAAACAATTTTATAATAGACTTGGTTCAGATATAGGAGACTTTGATTTTATAATAAAATTAACTGATTTTATTGATAAATTTATAAATATAGATTTTTTAAATAATATGAAAAAAGAAAATTTTAAAAATAATTTTAAAAGTGATTTTTTAAAAGAAAAATATATATATTTTAATAATAAAGACAATATAAACAATATAGAAGATAAACAGATATTAAACATTATTAATAAATTTAATAAATATAGTAATAATAATCAATTATATAACAATAATAATTTATCAGAATATGAAATGGATAAATTATTCAGAGATGATAACAATAATACAATTAGAGATTATATAAATAGAAAAATAAATAAAATAATAAAAAATAATAATTTATTAGAAAAATGGTGTATATATAATAAAATTAATTACAATAAAGTAATTGAATATTTAAATAATCTATCTACATGGTATACATATTTTTTTAAAATAAAAAATGATTATTTTGAAATTGATTATGATAATATAGATAATAATATTAATTCCAAAAATATATTTAATATTAAAAAAATTATTAATATTAGTGATGATATAAATGAATCAGTTATTAAATCATTTATACATGGTTATAATAAAAATATTGTTAGAAATATAAGTAGAAAACCAGAATATTACAGTGAAATATCCAATCCAGATCCTGAGTTTTTTTATGAGATACCAAAAATATATTTAGCAAATATTAAAGAAACTTTTATGACAAATGATCATAGAAGTAAATATTATTTCTTTTTTAAAAAAAATGATAATAATAAAACAATCATGTTGATTAATAGAGTAAAAATAGAATGGATACATGAATGTTTATCTTTACAATTTACACCAAGGAATATCAAAGATAATTTTAATATTATAAAAAATACAAAAAATAAATTAAACAATTTATTAAATAAGATTGTTAATAATTATACTGCAATAACAAATGATAATAAAGAACTATTAACAACAAGGTTAAGTACTGATGTATTAAATAAATATAAAATAGAACTTGATAAAATGAATAATGAATTAATTTATAGTAATGGACTTTTGATATGGGATAAAATAATCAGATATTTTGAATTAATAGAAGATGAAAATTATGAAAGTTCATTACCATCTATGATAATTACTGAAATAATAAATGAAAAAAAAAAAATATCTAAAGAACAATTAGGGGGAAATTATTATTTAGATAAAATTAATAATAGAATTTTCATAAAAAAAACATTTATTCAATATCTTATTGATAATAAAAAAATTGAATAATTTATATTATACAATAGATATTTCATATAAATATGCAGAAAATATCATACTTTAAATAATACTATGACTGAAAAAGAACATAATTATATTTATTCAGACATGTTAAAAGAAACAAAGGAATATGCATCTAAAAAAGAATTAGATAAACCTATTGCTTCATTAAGTAATAGATTTAGTAATATTAACATAGATTCTTATAAAAATGTGTTTAAAATATATATTAATAATGATGATTATATTTATGGTATTTTAATTAAAATATATGATTCTTTTTATATTGTTACTCTTGCACATTCTTTTTATATTACTAAAGAATGTTATATTTATTTAGAAAAAAATAAAATAATGGGAACAATTGAAGTACTATCATTTGATTTAGATATTTCTTTAATTAAATTAAATGATTCAAAGAATATATTAATTAATTATATAAATGATTTAGATATATTAGAATTAAATAAAGATGATAATAATAAAAAAAACTTTTATATGAAAATGGAACAATATTTTAAAATAAAATTTCCTGAAAAAAATGATTGTGTTCATCTTTATAAAAATAATGAATTTATTGAATCAAAAATTGTTTCAATAGAAAAATATGAAAACTCTTGGATTAAACCACCTATTTTTGCTATAAATGATAATATTAATAGTAAGAATGGTGATTGTGGATGCATTTTATTAAATAAAGATAAGAGATATATTTTAGGAATGTTATTCTGTAATTTTTATATAGATGATAAACCGGTTGTAGGTTTTATTCCATCTATATTTATATGTAGGATTTTAAGGGAATATTTACACAATAAATATTATAACGGGTTATGCATACTTATGATGTCTTATAAATCTTTTTTTGATGACACAAATAATATATATAAATGCAATGTCATAAATACATTTAAATATAATTACAATGTTCAAACAAATCTGAATTGTTTAAATGAAAAAACTCCTTCAAAACACCACATAAAGAATGGAGATATTATAATAAAAATAGACAATAAATATATTGAATTAATAAATGATGAAGAATATATTATGTTTGATGAGATTGGTATATTAGTTACATTAGATGCATATACATCTTTAAACTATTTTGTAAATGAATCTATATCATTAGAAATTGATAGAGAAAATAGTGTACAAAAAAAATTTAAAATTAATTGTAGACCTTATAATTCAATAATAAATGCTTTAAATATTCAAAAAACAAATTATATTTATATAAAAAATCTTATATTTGTTAACTTAAGCATTTCTTATTTATATAGTTTAGTTAAGGATAAAATCTATGAAAAATTTGATGATTTAGTAGAAATCTTCGCTCATTATAAATACAGAAAATTAGAAAAAAAATTAGGAGATAAGGTAAAAGACGGTCAAAATTATGAAAAAACACATATTTGTAATAACAACATAATTTTATTAGTACCTTATTCTACTAATAAAAGTGAAAGATTAATAAAAAACAAAACAAATCTTTTTGAATTATATAAAATAAATAATTTTGAAATTTATAAAAAAAATATTTGTATAATAAATGATATAATAGAAAAACAACATATAGACAAAATTGAGTTAATAAATATAAAAACTGATGAAATAATGAATATAAACTTTAATTAATTTTTTAAAAATATATAAAATTGTATTATTAAATATATTGTATAATTATTAAAATAATTATATAATATAATTTTATAATAATGAATCCAGAAATATGGGGGCCCCACGCTTGGTTTTTTTTACATACTATTACTTTTAATTATCCTGATAAACCAAATGAAGAAGATAAAAATAATATTAAAAATTATATTCACTCATTTTCAAAAGTAATACCATGTTATACTTGTCAGAAACATTTTATAGAACAATTAAAAAAAACACCAATTACTGATGAAATATTACAATCAAGAGAAAAATTAATAGATTGGATGATAAATGTTCATAATGTAGTTAATAAAAGGAATGGTAAAAAAGTGTGGACTACAGAAGAAGTAATGGAACATTATAAACAAATATTTTCAAATAAAGATGAAAATAATAATAATATTAATAATCACAAATGTAATAAATGTAAAAATAATAAAAATAATAAAACAAATAATTTTTTTTATATAATATTTTGTATAATTATAATAATAATTGTATTATATATTAATAGAAAAAAATTTATTTAAAAATAAATTATATAATAAATTATAATATATATTATATAATATATATATATATACTATATAAATGAATGTAAATCCTGGTAATGTTGCAACTGCTGTAGTCGGTTTACAAAAATCAAATACTCTATTATATTTAAAAATGGCAACTGGTGTATTTGTTGTAGGAACACTAGTTAATATTATTTATCAAGCTTCTGTTGCTTTAAAGCAACGTTTATCAATAAATTATGAATTTATTAATGATTCATGTATTAAATTTGACGATGAAGGAACACCACATTTTAATAATACATTTACTGATAAAGAATCTTTAGCATATAAAAAATGTCAAGAGTTTCTATATGAAAGAGACATATACCGATTTTCTAGAATATTGTCTATTATTTCTTGTATTTTAGCAATGATATTTTATTTTGTTATGTCTAATTACAATACATTAAATAAATAATAATATTTTATTTTTTGAATTATATTATAAAAATTATAAAATAATATATATTATATATATATATATATATAATATGTTTATCGAAAATAATAATAATATTATTTGGGGAGGTATGTCATCTGTTCCAGGTTTTACCCCGGGTCAAAAAGTAAAAACGGAAAATTTTTCCTTTCTGACACCCGATCAAAAAGTAAAAATGGAACATTATAAATGGGTTAAAATGATCGGTACTGGGTCTAAAGTATTTGGGCTACTTGCCGGATTTTTTGCACTATTTTTTTTATTTATTAAATTAGATCAAAGTAATAATAAAAGGTATTTCAAACATTTATATGAAAAACCTGATGAAAATGATCCAAATTATACTTTACTTAATCAAAATCAAATAAAAAGAAATAAAGAACTTCAAGCAGCACAAGGAAGTTTCTTGACTTTTAATATGTTATCAATTATATTTATTTGTTTTGGTTTTACACTTGCATATTTTAGTAGTAGTTCTATTAATAAATTACAGGATAAGGGAAATACTACTGTAACAACTTATGGTCCGGGAACTTTAGGTCGGTAATGAATATGTTTCGAAGTTAACTAATTTTATATTTTAATATTTATTATTTATTTATTTTTTATTTAAATAATAATTTTTTCAATAATTTTTTCAATATCATCTTTAATATGAATTATTGTATCTTCTTTTATATTTTCATTAATCCAATCATTTATATCTAAATTATATTTTGATAAGAATTTATCTCTAACATCAGTAATATTTTTTGAGTAATTTCTTATTAAATTTTTAAATGATAATTGCATTCTTTTTATATTACCAATTGTATCATTTATTATTTTTTTACGATTAATATGTGGGTAAGATAATCTTATATCTACATACCATGTTGTCCATATTGCACAAAATCCTTGGGGATCTGCTATTTGTTTATACATTTCACCACCATCTATATTTTGGAACCCAATTTTTGGCAAATAATCCTTTGGTTTAAAATATTTCAAATTAGGAATATAATCTTCAAACTTAAGCTTTAAAATATTATCTAATGTTTCTTGTTTATAATTAAATCCTAATGGATTACTGTAACCGTTAGGTTCAAACCGTTCTATTTCATTTTTTATTTTATCTATTATTAAATAATTAGCATGCCCTCCATTCTCTAAAAGTATTCCTATAGGTATAATGATAAATCTTTTTTTGGTTTTTAAAGCTTTATTAATTTGTGTAAAAAATAATTCTGGAAAAAACAATTTATTATATGCCCATGTTATTTCTATATTCATAAAATCTAAATATTCATGAGTTTTAATACCAAATGAATTTAAATAAATTTGTAATTTTTCATTATTTGTAATTTGTGATGTTAAAACTGTATTTACATTATTGTGTTTTTTTTTTAAATATATTAATCCAAATAATACATCTATACTATGACCAGTATAAGTACAAAATTTAAGTTGTTTATTTTCATTAATTATTATACAATCATCTCCTTTTTCTATTGGATATGTATTATTACAAATATTTATTTTGGTTCTATTATTTATGAAATAAATTATTTTTTTAAATATAATTTCATTGCATACTTCTTTATTTATATTTATTTTATTAATATTATATTTTTTTAATTCATTATTAATTATATATTTTTCTTTTTTAGATAATTTATTAAAAAAAATATCTGTTTTACATAAATTATCAAACTCATTATTCCAATTTTTATTCTTTTCTGCTAATAAATATATATAACTATCTTTTATCATATTTATAAAAATATTTAATTTGTTTTTTTCTATAAAATCAAATGGATATTTATTATTTATATTTTTTAAAAATATATTTAATTTTTTTTTTATTAAAATATCTTTATATTTTTCCCATAAGTTAAATTTACATAGTAATAACAAACAACTATTGTTGATTTTATCTTGAAAATTTAAATTACTATTTTTTATAAAAGTTTTTAGAAATAAATCATTTATAATAACTTTTTTATCTTTATTTTTATCATATTCATATAATAAAAAATGTAATGGTAAGCGTAATTCTTTATTATATACATTATATTCTATTTTTATATTTTTTTTATATATATAATTAAGAATATCAATATTATCTTCTGATAAAATATAGTAAATTATTGAATTTCCATAATAATCTTGATGATTTATATCTGAATCATTATCTATTAACAATTGAGAAACACTATTTATATTTTTAAATATTGTATAATTTAATGATATATATTCATTAGTATCATCTTTTAAATTAACATTAATATTTTCTTTTAATAAAATTTTAATTATATTATATAATATAACTTCATCTTTACTACCAAATTTAGAACATGCTAAATGCAATGCACTTAATCCTTTGTTGGTAACATCATTTATTTTTAAATTATGATTTAATAATAATTTTAGAAATTTTATTTCACCATTTTCTATACATAAATGCAATGGACTATAACCATCCTTATTTTTTGAATATAAATCTGACTTTGCATTTAATAACATTTCAAAAGATTCATAATTATTAAATTGTATAGAATAATTGATAGGTATGTCACCATTCTTATCTTTTATGTCTATTAATGACATTCCTATTGTAGTTTGATTGAAAAATAGTAATAACTTTAATAATTTCATATAATTATATTTAATAACATGATATAATAAAGATCTTCCATCTATATCTTGAATATCTAATTTAACACCCCTATGTATTAATAAAGATGATAATTTTAAATTATTATATAATATCGCATAATTTATTAAATAATTATTAGAATTATCTCGTATATTTAAATCTATATCATTATTATTTTTTATTATTTCTATTATTTTATCAAAATTATTTTTCTTTACTAATTCAAATAATATTTTATTATTATTCATTATATATAAATATAATAAATTTATTATATTTATAATTTTATTATTTTATTATTTATTATTTTTCAATAATAAATTTAATAAATTCAAATAGATTTTTGTTATTATATTTTTTCTTTCATTATGATGAGGTCTTAATAAAGATATAATCTCTTCATAATTAAACCATCCTATATCACCTATTTCACCTATTTGATTTAAATTTTGTGAATTAATTTTTAATTTTTTATTGCTTTTTGATATACCTAAATAATAAATATGTTTATAACGAATACCATTTGTACCTATCAAATTCTCCTCAAATTGTCCTGTCTTTTCTAAAATATTATAATCTTCTTTCATTAAATTTGTTTCTTCTTCAAATTCTCTTTTTGAACAAGTTAAATCTGATTCCATATAATTCCTTCTTCCTTTTGGAAAACCCCATTCTGGGGTCTCAAAATTAGGTTTTACATTATTTACATAAAAATCTAAATTCAATGGTATAAATTCATTATTTTTTAAATAATTAAATTTTTTTTCAGAATTTATATATTCTTGTTCATAATTATTTTTATTTTTACTATAAAACCACAATTTTGTCCACAGTTCTTTAAAGCTATATTTACCTATATCATTTATTTCATCTTTTGTCATTTGTTGAAATAAATGAATAATCCCATCTATATGATTTATTTTATATCTACCTCTTATAAATTCTATAAACCCTAATGTATGTCTTCTTCTTATTAATAAAAATTTAATTTTATCTTTAATGTAATAAAATTGTTGTATATCTTCTAATTTTGTTAAGTTTATTCCACAATGAGTTTCAAAATTACAGTTTTCAAATAAATTTTTAAAATATTCATTATTATCATTCTTTATCTTTAATAATATAATACCATAACTACTTATTGGTTCTATACAATATTTAAAATTATGTCCTATTTTACCACAATTACTACAATATAATAATTTTTTTTTTTTCTTTTTCTCATTTTTAACTATATTCATAATAATATAAAATATATATTTTACTCTCTAATATAATATAATATTATTATTTTAAGTATTATATATTTTAATATTTCTGTAAATATAAAATATTTATAGAAATATGTTATAATATATATGTATATAATGTTAAATACTTCAAATAATAACTCACTATCAGAAAATACTACCATTGATAATGATGAAGTTATAGTTACTGTTAATGCAATACCAATTAATACAGTAACACCATCAATAAAACTGATTCATATTTATAATATGAGTAAAACTATTAAATTATTAGCATTAATTGATATATGTTTTAATATATTTTATTCATTTTACCATTTTTTTTACATTATTCCATTATTAATGTCAATATTTGGATATTATGGTGCACAAAAATTTAATAAAGTTTACATAATCATTTATGGTATTTATATAATTATTTTTAATTTAATTAAAAGTATATTATTATTTATATATTTTAATACATCAATTTTAGATATTATATTATCATTTTTATGTATTATTATTGGATTATGTATATGCAAATTACTTATTTCTTTTTATAAATATATCAATAATTTAAGTAATGAAGAATTAATTTTGTTAAATGATTTAAAAAATATTAAGTATAGATTTGTATATTATTAATTAGTTTTTCCCGTTTTTTTAATTAATTTTTTTAGAATTTTAATTAAAAAAAATTGAAATTATAACTGTTTGATAAATCCAAGACATTTTGACTTTTTAGTATTAAAAAAACAATTAATTATTCCCTTACTTTAATTTTTTATTTTGACAATGATTGACTTTCTTAATCGGAAAAAAAGAATAGTATCAGAGTTGAACAAAGCAAATAGTGATTACCATAAGCTTTATGATATACCTAAAAACCCGGATTATGATTGTTCTTGTGACAATAACTGGTGGGACGTTATGAGGATAAATATAGAAAATCGTATAGATGAATTAGAAAGAGAATTATGTGTAACTCAGAAACAAATGGATTACTATTTTAAGCTATATGGACCGTCTATGGCGCCACCTATTTCTAATAATAATTAATACTAAATTATTTAGATAATTTAATATTAATTTATATTTTCTATTTTTTTATTTTTTTTCTTTTTGTCTCCTTTTGTACTATATTTATTTTTAATTTTTAATTTAGATTTTTTTGAGTTAGATTTAGATTTTTTTGAGTTAGATTTAGATTTTTTTGAGTTAGATTTAGATTTTTTTGAGTCAGATTTTTTTTTTTTTAACTCCTCATTATTTGTGACTATAGTACTTTGAGTCGCATCCGCAATTTCCTCTTTTTCTTCTGATATGTTATCTTTATTTAATTTTTCATTTTCCTCTTCTTTTTTTTTTTTTTGAGAATTGTTATTTTCTATATATTTAGTATAATCTATGTATTCATCATCTCTATCAAATTGTGAAGTCCAATAATTTTTTATTTCATCTTCATTTGCAACAGAATCCAAAAAACCAATAGATTTTATAGAACTATCGCCATGATTAAATAAAATAGATATTATAATTATTTTTACAAAACTACCTTCAGATAATTTAATATTATTTTTATTTTTATCTAAATAAACTAGATTATTATTATTATCTTTTAAAAAATTATCTGTATTTATTCTATTTAAAGTTACAATTACTTTTAGAGGTCCATTTTTTAATGTAATAATATGTTTATTCATTGAGTCCACCTCACAAACAACAATTTTATTTTTTAATGGAACACACAATCTACATGTATATTTTAATTTAAAAGTAGCACTACATAACGGATTATTTGTATGTATAATTGCATTTTTATATTCTGTTATTTCATATATTTTTGTAATATAACCATAATTTCGAAGACATTTATTTTCATAATCATCTATTAATTTATTTTTTAAATTTATATAAATTTCATTATTTAATTGACTTGGATGTAAAGTAATATTCTCTGTTAATTCAGTATTTATATATAAACTATCACTTGTCATTTGTATTAATATAATAATATATATTTAAATATATATTAATATATTTATATTTAAGTTTTTTTTTTTTCAATTATTTATTAATCAATTAATATAGTCCATTTTTTTTTATTAAGTGTTAAACCCATTTTTTCTAGTTCTTTCTTATGGGAATTTAAATTTTTATTATCATTTATTTCTATTTTGATACTTTTAATATTCCCTTTAAACTTACCATCTTTAAATTTTTCTTTTTTAATATTTTCTCTTATACTTGTATTAGATAATCCTTTTATTTTTTTTATAATATATTTATATCTATCTTCTATATTGTATGGAAACTTATATTTTTTATGATTAAATGGTATCATTATATATGTCATTTTTGAATCACCCATACTATATTTCTCTAATTCTAATAATAAATTTTTTATACTATTACATAGATCAATTCTTGTAGTTATATTTTTATATTTTAAACCTATTTTTTTTGCAATAATCTCTAGATATTCCCTACTTTTTGATGTAGAACAAACTGCACCTTTTAAAGATTGAATTCCTGTTCCACGTTTTTTACTTAATATTTTATTTCTTTTTTCTCTTATTTTAAATACATCATTTATATCATCTATATTTACATTTTTTTTTTTAACAGATTCTATATCAATTATTCCAACATATTTAAATTCTTTTCTATTAAAATAATATTCGTTTACAGAATCAAAATCATAATATGGTTTTTTTTTTATATTTTGTATATTATTTGTTATATTATCATCTTTTATATTATTTATATTATTTGTGTAATTCATATAATTATATAAACTAATTTTTTTATCAACAACTTTATCATAAGTTTTTCTATAATACATTTCTACATCTTCAGTTTGATTAAAAGGTTGAAATATATAATATTTATTTATATAAATTAAATAACCTTTTCTATTAAACTTATCATATATTATATTGTCAAAATTATTAAAATCATTTTCTGTTATTGGTATCATACTATCTAATGATAAATATACAAAAAATGGATCGAATAAATCTTTTTTTTCACCTTTATATGTTTTTTTAACATTATTTAATATATTTTCTAATGTATATACATATTTTTTTTTAAATAATTTTTTTATTATATTAGTTGCTTTATCTCTCTCATTTTTTGATAATAAATAATCAAATGTTGTTTTATCTAAATCTTTTGATTTTATTCTTTTATAAATATTCCTTTTTGGATCATAATATTTTTTATTTAATATATCATCGTCACATAAATAATTACATGATAAAAAATCACATAATGCTGGACATGAATTATTATTTTTTTTCTCACATCCTTTATATTTCTCTATTTCCTCTTTAAATATATTGCCATTGCGGTTTAAAGCACAATCAATCGCTACTTCTTTTAAACTTCTTTCTACTTTCTTAATTAATAAATATTTATCTTCTGCCTTCCTGTATAAATCTTCCTCTGATGATAAACCTTTTTTTGATTTTACAACATATTTATTTACTTGTACCTTTGGATATTTATTTTTATTATTTGTTATATTATAATGTGAACAATGTCTAATACCACGACCAATAACTTGATCTACTCTATTTAAATTAAAATATACATCTAATATATGAATGTCTTTTATATTTTTTAAACTTATACCTTCATTCATTACTCGTGATCCCAATACAATTTTTATAAATTTACCATTTTTATTTTTAATATTATTAAATTTTTCAATTACTATTTTTAATTTTTCTTCTTGTTGTAAATCAGCTACATCTTCTGATGCTTTTCCTGTTATAGACATAAAAGTAGCAGGGTAAAATGTACTATTTTTATATTTTTTTTTAAATTCACTATATGGTAAACCATAATAATAATCTATTGTATCATCATTTATTATATAACTACTAAAATTTTCTTGATATTCTAAAAAACCATTTTGTAATAAAATTTCATGAAATATTTCTATCCCTACTTTTACTAAATTAGAATATACAAACCCTGTCCGTGACTCATTTTTTTGTGTATGAAATAAATTATTTTTAATATTGAATAATGTTTTATAAAATTTTGTTGAAAATAATTCTAAATTATCTATATGTAATATTTTACCACTTATATTTTTCCCATTATTTGATAGTGTTATTAAATCATTACGTTTTGCATATTTTTTTTTTTTAAAAATTTCTGTAATAATTTATTTAATACTGGACCATCTGTTTTTATTTGATTTATTAATTTACTCATCCCTTCACGACCATATAACCCAATTATACTATTTCTTGAATCATTTAATCCTGGTAATGCGAAATTCGCTACTGCTTCTGAACGTCTATCTAATGCATCATCTGTTTCTTTTATTACCTTTTCATATAATTTCCCCTGAAACTCACTCATATTACAACCTACAACTTTTGTGAATTTTAATCCTTTTGGTATAGAACCATTATCAATACGTAGTGCCATAGTTACTGGATCTGCACCTCTTAAATGAGATATATACCCACGTGACATCTTTTTTAAATATTCAATTCCACCTTCTTTAAATTTCATCAAATAATTTTTATCTTTATTAAATACTTTATCTCTTTGTATTGGTGAATCAATTGGTCTTATAAAATTTAATATTTCTATTATATCATCTGCCAAATTTTTCATAGGTGTAGCTGTTAATAATAATATTTTTAAATTTGTTGATTTCTTTATTATTTTCATTAATGCTTCTCCATAATAATTTCCTGTTAACCAATGTGCTTCATCACATATTATCAAAGTGTTATTTAAATTATATAGTCTATCAATTGAAATATCTCTTTCATATTCACCATCTTCTGTCATTCTATATATTACTTTTGACCTATTATTTTCTACAATTGTTCTTTCTTTAATTTTCTCTCCTAAAACTTTTCTATAAAAACTCCTGTAACTTAAAAATTTATAATATTGTAATGCCTGTGTCATAGCATTTTTCTTTATTCGGTTCTTCGCTTCCTCATTTAAATTATCAATATTTTTTTCTTTTATATATGTATTTTGTGTACAAGTATTTATTAATGCTTCTTTCCAATTCTCTTTTATTAATGGGCCAGGAGTCAATACATATATTTTTGTATTATATTTCATTACTTGTTCTTTAAAATTCTCCGCTATTGTTATTGCCGCACATGTTTTTCCTGTACCTGTGCCATGAAATAATAATAACCCTTTATACGGTGTATTTGGATTTATAAAATTACTTAATAATGCTTGATGAGAGTAAGCACCCTTTACTTTTGAACCACAAATATTATCACGAATTTTTTTAACGTCATCATAATTCGATAATAATGGTCTATCTTCTGTTTTATTGTAATAAAATTCTCTTTTATTATATATTTTATTTAATAAACTTTTATCAGACGGATCTGGATAAGTAAAAGTTTTTTCTATTTCTTTTTTTAAATTTTTTTTTTTCATTTTTCTTATAATTACTATTTAGATATTTATCAAAATTATATTTTATTTTTTCCTTATGTGTTTATAATTTGCGTTTTATATATTAACTATATTTATATATAATTATTTTATGAAAGAATATAATTATAAAAATAAAAAAAAACTAGCCAATGAATTAAGTAATATTAAAAAAAAAAAAATATCTTAATAAAATAGGACTAATTATTATGAAATATAATAATAAATATGTTGAAAATGATAATGGTACATTTATGTTTTTTAATAATTTGACACAAGAAACTTATATTGAATTAGATGAATTATTAACTAAAATTAAAAAAAAAAAAAAAATTAAATGAACAATATGTTAGTGAAAAAAGTTTATCAGATAGTAATTATCAACCATATATATCTGAAGATAATAATTTAAGTAATGATTCTTCAATTAAATTTAGTAATAAAGAAAAAAATCTTATTAAAAGAAAACAATATTCAAAAAAATTAGATAAAGAAGATAACATTTATAAATAAAATATTTTATTTTTAAATATAATTTGTATACAACTTATATTTAAAAAATTGAATATATATTTATATACTCATAAATAATTTAAATATTATACTTAAAATATGAATAATAATCTCATTACTACACAATCTTTAACAAATTATATTATCAAATTATATAATGAAAATAAAAATGAAAATGAAAATGAACATTTTCAAAAATATGAACAAGTAAAAAAAAAAAATAATGATATTAATAAAGTATTAAATATTGATGAGACATGTGATCTTAAAAATATTAAACAACCATTCTCTGAAATATTTGATAATAATAATTATCTTTTCTATAAAATAGGTATTATTCATTCTATGAAAAATGATAAAAATAAATATTATAATTGTTCAGTTTATTCTAGTATATTAACTTGTATATTGGAAAATTATATTGACAATACTATTGATATTAGAATGAATTTTATTAATAAATTTGTTATACAAATTCTTGAAGATATTGGAAAAGAAAAATTATATACTAAATTTAATTATAGATCTTTAGGATGGAAAAAAAAAAATTTAATTAATAGTATTCGTACTTGTGAAAATAATGATATAGTTATTAAATTCTTATCTGATTATCTTAATGTTAATATATTTATTATTGATATACCCAAAAATAAAATTTTTATTTCATATGGTGAAGAAAAATTTAACAAATTTAAAAAAAACTATTTTTTAACTTGTATTAACGATATTTATGAACCGGTATTATGCAATAATATTACTAATATTAAATTTGATAATATACCATTCTCTATTATTATTAATCATTATCAGAATATTATTAATATTATTAATGTTAATTTTTCAAAAAAAAATAAAAATAAAAATAAAGTATTCACTATTGGTGATGAAAATATTGAACAATATCTTGATAATATGGCTCAATATAGTAATTATAATGTTAATAAAGTAATCACTGATATTACTGTTAATGAATCAGATACAATTACCAAGAATAATGATTTTGATGAATTTTCTGATACCGATTTATATGCACAACAAGATGTTAATTTAATAGACTCTGCTGTTGATACTGAAATTGAAATTAATAATACAAATAATAAAGATATCTTTTATAAAAAATATACTGATAGTATTGAATTAGATAATATTAATTCATCTAAAAAACTTACTGAACTACAAGCAATTGCAAATAAATTAGGAATATCTATTAAATCAAATATTGTTTATAAAAATGGTAATTTTAAAATGAAAACAAAAGCACAACTTATTACTAATATAAAAGAAATGTTATAAACTTATAATAATAATTAATTTCTAATTATTATTATAAGTAATAGTATGAAAAATATTAATAAACAAATTAATGATTATAAAAAATCAAAATGTATTTCATTAGATTTAAGTAATTTTAAATTAGAATATATTCCTTTTAAATTACATAAATCATTAAAATATTTATATATAAATAATAATAAATTTACAACAACTAATAATATCACATTCTTACAAAATCTTTCTATTTTAGATTGTAGTTTTAATAAATTAAAAAATTTAAACTATTTTAAAAATTTAATAGAACTTGATTGTAAATTTAATTTATTAAATGATATTTATTGTATTAAACAGTGTAAACTATTAAAACGTCTTGACTGTAGTAATAATAATATTATTATGTTACCACAATTAAATAATCTTAAGGTTTTAATTTGTGATAATAATAAATTAAATACATTACCTAATATGAATAATATTAATAAAATATCATGTTCTTATAATTATATTAATAATATTGACAATTATTATAATTTATTATTCCTAAATTGTAAAAATAATTTAATTAAAAAAATTAATAATATGCCCAAATTAACTGAATTATATTGTGAAAATAATAAAATTAAAAAAATTAAAAATATTAATTCTATTAAAATTATTCATTGTCATAATAATAAATTAACACACATAAATTACTTCCCAAAATTAAATGAACTCATTTGTGATAATACTATTCAAAAAATTGGTAAAGAATATAATATATATGATGTAAATAAATATAAAAATATTTTACACTTAAAAATTAAATGATTTATTATTTATAATGACTGAAAAAACTGATGTATCTGGCGTAGATATTGATTTTATTACTGATTCTATTACAAATATTATGGAAACTCTCCTTACTGAAGAATATCAACAATTAAAAAAAAATAATGTAGATAAACTTTTATTAAGACTTGAAAAAGAATTCCCAAAATTCTCTGAAAAATATTATTCATTACTTAAATTAATTGTTAAAGGTGAAGATATATCATATCTATTTAAAATGTTAGAAATGATCGAATCTGTTCAAAAAAATGAAAAAAATATTGTTGAAGTTGAAAAAAATTTAGGTGAAGAATTAGCTGAAAAATATTTGTATCCTTCTCTAAGTAAAAAAGAAGTAAAAAATATTAAAAAAAAATTAAATAAATAATTATTGATATATTAATAATTATTTATTAATTATTATTTTTTTTTAATAAGAAATTATATATTAAAAATAATAAAATTGCAGTACCAATACCAATATTATAATAATTTACTGTTTCTTTATAGTTTTCTTCACACTGTGTTGCAAGTGTCTCACGATTTTTTATTTCTGTTTTCCATACTATTTCGGGTTTATAATATGAAAATTTATTATTGTAATAATATGCAGTACTAATATGCTCTTTTTTATCGCTTGAAATGTATTTTAAAACAAATTTGAGTGGATTACTTTTATT
>MDTB01168530.1_pt1 | contig 20932 bp, 46 predicted proteins | sample 811161 | NCBI WGS metagenome assembly MDTB01 (sample SAMN05326650, study PRJNA326480) | marine metagenome | isolation source: seawater | place: Mediterranean Sea | collected 2009
ACTGTGTAGAATAATCAATCTACATAACGCCGTCATTGCAATAATGATTGGTAGTGTAACTGGTATTCTGTTGCTAATATAATAAGCACCGACCATGCCAACAATTTCAGTGTAAATAAAAAGCAAAAACAAATCAGCAAGCTCTATACTTTTGTTTTCCCACATACCCCATACTTCTAGTAGTGCGGCTACCACTGTCAAACCACCAATGCCACCTAGCATAATTTTTTCAGTTACAGTGGTGGTCCAATGTAATCTTTCGTTTAACTTATCTTTCATCATTATCCTCGTCATAGCTGGGTGTATCTAAATACTCTGGAGTAATGTTTTGATTTACCCAATTAGCAAACTCCGACGCATTTTTTGTTTGTTTAAATTTTTGTATTTTGGATTTAAGTATTAGAAGGTTAAGAGGATTCATTCGTATGTTTCACCTGTTTCTCTGAAGAAATTTTCACTCCAAAATGCTTTATCATCTATCCATACATCATAGTGTTCTTTTTGACCAACACTAAGTTCTGTATATTTTGCACCCCAACTGTCTAATTGATTTTTGGTTAATTCGTAGTAGTCAACTTTACTTACTGCACCTCTGGCTGTCATGTATTTTATTTCATGTCCAGCATCATAAAGTTTGTTTACCTTAGCAATACGATCCATCATTGGTTCATGTTTACTATAGTCTTTTTTACCATTTGGCAAGAGCACTTCTTTACAAATGGTTCCGTCTATATCTATAACATATCTCATTTAAATAAACTGCTAACACTTTCTTCGTTTGTGATTCTACGCATAGCTTCTCCGAAAAGCTCTGCTACTGTTACTTGTCTTATTTTCTTACTTTTTTCTTTCATAGGAATACTGTCACTTATTACTAATTCTTCCAATGCACTTGCATCAATTTTTTTATGAGCACCATTGCTTAGAACACCATGTGTAATATATGCTCTCACACTTAATGCACCTTGATCCATAATTGCTTTGGCGGCATTACACAATGTACCGCCACTATCAACAATATCATCTACCATAATTGCATGTTTACCGTTGACCTCACCAATCAAGTTCATTACTTCTGCAACACCTGCTTTGGGTCTACGTTTATCTACAATAGCTACGTCAGCATAAAACTTTTCAGCAAATTTTCTAGCTCTTACAACACCACCTGCATCTGGAGATACAAAAACTATTTCATCTGTACCAGGCACATTTTTCTTAATGTCTTTGCAAAATACAACCCTGCTGGTTAGATCATCAACTGGAATATCAAAAAATCCTTGTATTTGACCTGCATGTAGATCCATTGTTAGTACTCTGTCAGCACCAGCATGTGTTAGTAAGTTGGCTACTAGTTTTGCAGTGATAGGCGTACGACTTGCACTTTTTCTATCCTGTCTAGCATATCCATAATATGGCATTACAGCTGATATTCTCTTTGCACTGCTACGTTTAGCAGTATCAATCATAATCAACATTTCCATTAAACTTTCGTTAACTGGCATGCAGGTGCTATTAACTAAAAAAACATCCTTACCGCGGATGTTTTCTTTTATTTCTACTAGTATCTCTCCGTCACTAAATCTTGTGACATCTGTCGGTACCAACTCTGTAAAACAGTGTTCAGCAACCTTTTGAGCAAACTCAGAGTTGCTACCTCCGGAAATGATTTTCATCATAAGACCTCTCTCTTAAACTGCAAATGATTCGCCACAGCCACATTGGGCCGTAGCATTTGGGTTCTTGACAACCAAATAGTTGCCACCAAGTTCTCTTACATAATCTACTGTACAACCGAACACAAACATTTCTGCCGTTGGGTCAAGTTCTAAAACATCTTCTATTACTCTTCCTTCTGGCTCATCTACAAAGTTCCAGTCATACTTGAATCCACTACAGCCGCCGCCTTGTACAGCCAAACGTACATACTGTTTTTTATGTTGAATCAACATCTCCTGTAGGTAGTTTTTTGCTGACTCGGTAACTGTTAGTGGTATCTGCATTGTTATCTCTCAATCGGTTCTGGTATAATGCCACGCTCTGTTAGCATTACTCTATTATTTAAGTGTGCTTGTTCAATGTCATCTTTTGATTGTCCGTGATATGCAACTGCATGTCCTTCAGTAATCATCTTAGCATTGATGTCTACTCCGTCTACTAACACTGTTCCTAGTATACGTCCAAATTTACCTTTTTCGTTATCTACTACAGTTTGCACAATTATCTCTTCACCTTTAATATTTTCATACAGCCAATCTTTTGCAAGTAAGCCGTATGCTTTTTCTTCTAAGTCTCTGGTTCTGCTCTCTGGTGTATCTATTCCTAACATACGCACTCTGCCTTCTAATAGTACATCGAATCCTAAGTCTAGTATACAGTCAAATGTGTCTCCGTCAACTACTTTTGTTATTTGTTTAACCCTAAAGTTATATAGTTCGATTTCACTCATTGTTACTCCTCTACAGAGTATTTATTAGCAACTCCTCTACTTTACGGTATCCTACTAGTAAATCTCCCGAATCATTACGAAATAGATCTTTATCAAAACTTTCATTTTGTTTATTCCACAATCGCATTGTATCAGGACAAATTTCATCTGCAAGTAATAATTTTCCTTCCTTGTCTAATCCAAACTCTAATTTAAAATCTACCAACTGTAGTTCTACTCTGCGAAACAACTGTGTCAGTATGTTGTTAATTGTTATGCTTGTTTCTCTCATATGATTGAGTGTTACAATATCTGTAATACCCAAGCCCACAATAGCATCATCACAGATTGGAGGATCAGCTAGTGCATCATCTTTTACACACCATTCTACTACAACATTTTTTAGTGTAGTACCAACGTCAACGCCATATCGTTTGCAAAATGTTCCTGCCGCTCTATTGCGAACAACAACTTCAATTGGTATAATATCTAACTTGTAACATTCGTGTTCGTGTTCTCCGTTAGTTTTTATGAAATGTGTATCTATTCCAAATGTATGTAAATGTTCAAACAACTTGGCACTGATGCTTGCATTTAATTTGCCTTTGCCTTCAAACACTGCTTCCTTGGCTCTATTGCCAGCAGTTGCATCATCTTTAAAAAACATCATTACTGTGTCGTCAGTATACTTGAATACCTTTTTGGCTTTACCTTCGTATAATAACATACTGTTAATGTCTCCTTGCATTTAAACTTTCCTTTATGTCATGAGCAGTAAACACTGGGTCAACTGCATTGGTAATAGTTCGACCAATTATAAGATAGTCTGCACCCATGGCTTTCGCTTCCATTGGTGTTACTGTTCTATTTTGACCTGGATTCATACCTATGCCAGGACATATTTTTTTGTACCTATGCAATCCATATAAACTTAGTTCTGCTTCTGCTACTTTTTCTAAATCCACTGGACTACAAACAATGCCCTTCATTACATTTTGAGCTCGCTTCATATTATCTTCCCATAGGCTTTTTGTAGCACTAGGAACATAGTTTAGTATATCTAATAGATCACTACCACTCCAACTTGTCAAGTAGGTTACTCCGCATATCATAATACTTTCTGAGAATTCTTCTATTGCATCAAATGTTGCAAGATTATTCAAGGTGCTAACAGTGGTCATTGTTGCACCTTTATCTACTATTTTTTGTAGTACTGTTTTTACTGTGTTTGGTGTGTCCCAGAGTTTACAATCAACAAACAATTCACCTGCATCTGTATAGTCTTTTATGTAAACACTTTGACTCCATAGTGCATGATTAATTTTAAATCCATCTACAACTCCTCTGAGCTTTGCACACATTTCAAGTGCATCTAAAGGATTTTCATAATCAAGTGCTACTATTATCTTTGACATCTGTCTCCATCGCCCTTTTTAACAGTGATTTAAATTCTCGCAAAACCATTAAACAGTTTGGCATGTCTTTTCTGTATGCTAGCCAGTAGGGCTTATAATTTAATCCATTGGAATGATTATCAGCACCCATGAGAGTTTCTTGCCAACTCTTTTCTAATTCTTCTAGTCTTTTAATATCGTAAATCAATCGCCTTCTCCCGGTTTTTCAATTAAAAATTTACCTTTTTTACCTTCATATCCCATCTCAGGATTGAAACTATCTGCATCTAGCATCGGATCTTTTTGACTTGTTAGTACGGGCCATGCATCATCACCAGTACTGTGTTTTGTATTAATGTTTAACCATTGTTCTAAATAAGGTGTCATTTCTGTATCTGGAAAAATTGCTTTTGCTGGACACTCAGGTTCACAAACACCACAGTCGATACACTCATCAGGATTGATGACCAACATATTTTCGCCTTCATAGAAACAATCAACTGGACAAACTTCAACACAATCTGTATACTTGCACTTAACACATGCGTCACCTACTATGTATGTCATTACTGTGCATTCATTATTTCGTTAACTATCAGTTCCTTTTTCTGGCGGCGGTCTACTTCTAAACCAAGTTCACTTTTTGCTAGATCTTCGAGTTGTACTTTAGTCATTTTATTCAAACTACTTTTTGTGTGTTTCTTAACTTCGCTGGTATTTACCGTATTGGGACTTATAACCAATTCGTTGGTCTTTGTAGCATTTGCAAATTTTTGTCTTTCAACAATAACATCTGCCGCACCAATCTGAGCCATGGTTTGCTCATCTTCAGGTTTAATGCCAAATATTTGCTTTATCCATTTCATTTTTATTCTCCGAGTTAATCTTTTTTAGCTGATAATAATTTCAAAGTTAACATATCGTCTTTGCTTCTGAACCAAACTTCATAACCATTTTTGTACTTGTCATACCTAAAACCTCCATAACGAGGTCCAAACATGTCTTCCAAAAGATCATTAAATCCTTTGACTTTTTTATTAGCATCTCTGACAAATAGACTACAATAGTGTCTGTTTTCCATTTGCCAATTTGCACACCATTCAAGTTCGCTCATTTTAACCTTCATAGATTGCTGAGTTGGCGCCATGTTCTGCACATTCACAACTAACAACATAACAACGATTGTTAGTCATTTCTTTTACTAATTTATCAGCAAAGTTAAAGGCATGTTCGGCAAACTTCTCAACACCAACTCCGTTGAGTAGTGTAAGTTCCGCTAGTCCTTTGCTTTGCAATTCCACAAATGCATCCATATGTGGATCTTCTTTGTCTAATACAACTTTATGATCAAACGTATTTTCCAACCATGCTTTCAGTGGTTTGAGTCCACCAAAGTCAACTACCCAGTTTCGTTCATCTAATTCATTACAACTGAATGTAAATTTAAATTGCAAACTATAACCATGTAAAAATTTACAATGGCTGTGTGCATTTGGCTGTCGAAAACAAGCACTTAATCCAATGTTGTGTCCATATGTTTTTGTACTACAGTATTTTGCCATATATAACTTCCTTATGTTTCCTTATTTATATTAGCATATAATTTGGAATATGCAACCTGAATTGCTTTGGCTTGATAGTAACTATCAGCTAGGGCATTGTGCAAATCTGTTTGCATATCTTTTCTTGGATCTCTATCCAGTAGACTAATAAGTGTTCTTCCATCTCTAACTTGCCAGAAGTTCCAAGGTATTGGTGAGGATAATTGACGATATAGTGTTTCCACTATTGTTACGTCAAAACCATATCCATGACCCCAAAGTACATCAACACCAACCATCCACTTGGTCAAGTGGTTTAGAAAGTGTACCAGCCCGACTCTATCTTCTTCTCCAAAGGCTTCTTCCATTATTGCAGGGTCTTGTTTACCCCACCAATCTATAGTTCCTTGATCCTGTGTTCTGCCAAGTTTTTCCTGTTCATCTATATCCAGTTTAAAGTAAAATTCACTGTGAGGTTCACTGTTATTGTTAGGATTAAATTTTACACCACCAATAGTTAAGATAGTTGCATTTGGGTCTGTTGCTAGTGTTTCTAAATCTATCATTGCATGTATTGGCATTATAGTGTCCTCAGTATTTGTTTTATCGTTTGTGCATATATTTGGTGTTCAAGCTCATGTATTCTTGCATGTAGTGTGTGTTCATTATCATCTTCATATACTACACAAGATTTTTGTGCTATTATCTTTCCTGTGTCCATACCTTCGTCTACCCAATGTACTGTGCAACCTGCAATTTTTACTCCTGAATCTAATGCTTGAGGTACTGCATTAGCACCTTTAAAACTAGGCAAAAGACTTGGGTGAATATTTACAGTTGGATACTTGTTTACAAATTCTTTGCTTAGTATCTTCATAAAACCTGCAAGTATTACTAGTTTAGTATCTTTGGGAATACATTCTTCATATTCAACACTGTTGAAAATATAAGGAATGTTAAATTTCTTTGCTCTTTCAATTACTCTTGCAGTTGGTCGATTTGTTATTACAAGGTCTATTTTTATTCCAGACTTTACAATGGCTTCGAAGTTACTACCATTGCCACTAGCCATGCAAACTATCATCCACGCCTCATCTTAGCAATATCCTTAGCATCTTTACTGTCAAACACAGGAACCATATTGCTCTTGTGCATGGTGGCTACTCCCAATAATCGTCTCTCACCCGAGTAAATCTGTCTTTCTTTGGGGGCGGTACTTCCTCCAGGAATAACATCACTAGTAGGGATAGTTGGACTATTAGAGCTATAATCAGGGACAGATAAAATAGAAACGTTAGCATTCTTTTCCTTGTTCCTGGCTATTTGCTCAGGGTGGGCATTCATCTTTCGCAACCACTTTTCATGTCTAGCATCTGCCTCTATTTGTCCTTGTGTTTTCTTTTTAGCTTTTCGCTTTTTATAACTGGTGGTGGTCATGTAAGGACCAACAAGATGCATACTCATACTTACCTCGTTTTAGTTAATCATTTGATAATTGATACGAAATTTCTGTGATTTACCAACCCAAGCCTGATTACCAACTCTTTTGTTAACTCTTACAGTTACTATTGTACCGTTTACATTATACGTTATATCGTACTCATTTACAACTGATTTTGTTTGATTGGTATATTCTTTATGACACTGATTGACCATCTGGTAACCAACAACATTGTTATTACCTGTTTGCGATCCTTTAACTGCACCAATGGCGGCACCTACGGCTGTGGCGGCTTTGTTACCATTACCACTACCAAATTGGTTACCAATAACTCCACCAATGATAGCACCTAATATTGCATTACCATTGTTAGTTTGTCCGTTATTGCCATAAACAGGAACTTGTACTTGTTTACAAACATCACGCGGAACACTTTGATGTATCTGTGTATGTACTGGCTTTACGGCAACAACCTTTCCCCATACAATACTACTTCCTGCATGTGCTGGCGCACAAGCTACCATTCCAATTAATGCTACTGTTGATAATAATTTTTTCATTTTGTCACTCCTCCCCTGTCAGGGTCATCTTTAAATTCATGGATACGATCTTTGTCTATCCACACTTCATAAAACTTTTCTGGTGTTATTGCTTCATCTTTAAAATGAAACCTCTCGTCTTGGTTATCATAATATGCATGCCAAAATTCACTCTTCTTTCGTGCTTCATCAAAAGACATAAACAATAATCTCCTATGTTCTAAGTATACTACTATTTACAAATTTGTCAACCTTTAGTCGTTCCTCTCGCCTACACCATAATCAATGGTTACAGGAAATCTAGGAACACCATCATTGCTTAGTTCAAAGTATCTGCAAGTCGCCCAATCTATATTTGGGTTTTCTAACAGTTCCTTTAACTTAGCTTGCGAACCTCTAATACCACTACTAAATGTTGTACCGTCGGGCATTTTAAGAGTAAGTCTTTTAGCATATCCTGCCCAATTACCTTGCCCTTCATGTACTTGCACAACTTCATATTCTTCAGTTATAAACTCTTTCCTTTTCAACAAGCCTTTGCTTCTTTTGTTTTCATACACTGTGTCTTGTCTAACCATTTGACCTTCATAGCCAGCAGTTGTATACTCACCATACATAACATCTATTTCTTCAGTTGTTTCACATATTGCTGAAGCAACCAAATGAATGCCAACTGCCTTTTTGTTTACAAGATGTACATTCTTTTGTATCCAGTTGTATCTCTGCATAAAAGTCATGTTTGGATTAGCACTGTCAAACATATCATATATGTGATACTGTACAAGCTCTTTGCTTTCTGCTAATTCATCAGCACCCAAGTTAACAGTTTTTCTGACCAAACTTGTAATCTTCTGAAAGTTATCTTTTAGTTCATGATTGTAAAGTTCACCATCTAATGTTACTGTTGGGTGGTCTTTAACAAAGTCTGCTAGTGCTTCAGCTATGTGAGGTACTGCAACTATTTCTTTGTTGCTTCTACTGTACAAGCCTCTTGTATTAACAACCATTCTAATACCATCTAGTTTAGGCTGTGTAATACCGCTTGTTACAGGAGTCTTTGTAAAGTCATGTGCTAGCATTGGTTTGAAAGCAGTATAGCTATCAATGTCATTTGCATCTACAAAATAGTCTTTGTCAACGTTTTTAGTCCATTCAGCTTGTGCTTCAAACTCTGCTTGTGTTTTAGCAGTAGTAGCATTGCTTCTACCAACGTTTTTAGCTTCTGTTAAGTTCCATGCTGAGGTCACTTTTTGACCATCTACTAAGCCTGATATAGTTCTTATACCCGCTTCATTTTCATTATTGAAACCAACTTCCATCATCCAAATACGGACTTTGCCTTTGCTATCTCTTTTATATAACGGGTCTAAACTAACTATATTCTGCATATATCACTCCTTAATTGTTATATACAGTATAGCACCAAGATGTCTTGTTGTCAACCTTTTATACAAAAAAAGTATAAAAAAGTATAGTTAGTATTATGCCTTTAATCCAGGCTATCCAAGCTACGCCATACCAGCTGATGCCCAACTTAGCCATCCACCATTCTGTTTGTCGCTTATGCCATTCAATAAATTTTTTCATTGTACTCTCCTAGTGTAAATCAGGATCTCTGCCTAATGTTTTGAGACCTAACATACGTGGTTTATGTTCCACTTCTATATGTAAATTTTGCCTACCCTGCTCAATATAAAACTGTAGCACTGTCTGAGCATGATGCTCATCAGGTAATGTTTCAATGATACAGCCAGTACTATCTACTAGGTAGAAAGTGTAATTCTTATCAGGCTGTAGGGTGGTTGTTTCTAAAGGCGTTCTACTCATATAGTCTAGATCCAGTTATGTGTACTATCCAATGTGTACAATCATCACAGGGGTCATCACAATAGTTATACGCCCACTCGTCCTCTGCCGAACTTATCATGGTAATATATTTAGTGGTAAATATTGTTATAATTTAGTACAAATTTAATAAACAGTCAAGCATAGAAGGTGCTGACGTCAAACTCAGAAGGAGAAAGACATGGCAGAAAAAAGAGAAGATAATACCGGCAAAATGGAAGTAGCAGTAAGAATTCTTGGTAATGAACTTGTTGCACTCAAAATGGTCGTAGATGATTTTAAAATTAAATGGTTAATATACGGTGTTTTAACTATAGTGGCACTAGGATGGGCCGCATCTAGTTTTGGACCACATTTATTTGATATGATAGGAAATAATAATGGGTAAGAAAAAGTCAAGAGCTAAACAAGTATCCAAAGGGATTGTTGGTAATCCGGCAAAAAGCAGATTACGTCATGGAGACGAAGGTTATGCAAGTCAGAGAATTCAAAATCAACTTAAGGCGTTTCTAGCAGGTAAACGTGTAATGTTGACAATACCTAATCCTAATAAAAACGAAACTAACAAACCAATGATTAGAGTACCTGCAAACGAAGTGTGGAAACACGGCGGCAAAAGATGAGTGCAATATTCTTATTCTTGCTATTGATTAAGCATAGTATTTGTGATCTTGCATTGCAAAGTAGATTTACAAAAAGTTTTGGTGATAAGAAAAATCTTACAGATCTTAAAGGATATTTACATGCTGGCGACCATGCGATAGGAACATTCGTAGTAGCTTTACTCTTTGCAGGATTATTACCTGCATTGGGTATTGCTCTACTAGACTTTGTATTGCATTTTATAATTGATTTTATAAAACGTAGATATACACTTGCTAAAAATATTAAAATGACTAGTAAAAAATATTGGGTAATTCAAAGTATAGATCAGATGGCTCATTACACTTGTTACTTTTTTTATGTACTAATTCTTATATAGAATCAAATGCTTTGTTTAAAGCACGTTTAAGTTCGTCATCTGATTTCTTATCTTCCATATCCGTCTGATTAAATGGTAACGGTTTTGTTTTCTTGGGCATTAGTTTTTGTCTAAGATCATCCATTTCTGCTCTTGTATCCATCTCTGGAGAAGAAACTACTTTTACAGGATTACCTCTGTGTTCTTTTCTGTTTTCATCTAGTTTTTTATGCATAAGGAAAATACGATTTTTAATATTTCTCACTTTTCCTTCAAGGTCGTCGACAGCTAAACTGGCAAACTCCTTTGACGCATCTGATAGTTGCTGATTAAGAATTGTTGCTGTCATGTTCATATTTATATCGCCTTATTCCTAAAGCCTTGGTTGAAAGATATCTTTCAATACTTACACTATCGTTTTGATTACCACCTAATATAAGATAGTAAACTTTACCCTCTTCATCTTTTTCCCAACCTACATAAAATCCTACATGTCCTTGCCAACGATGTCTGCCTCTAGGAAAAACTATTACATCTCCTGCTTGGGGTGTTTCTACTTCTACTCCCCAGTCTAAAAAACTTCTAGCAGTTAAAGGTTGAGGGTGTTCCATATCATGTAGATTTTTCATACCACTTTCTTCTAGTACTGCATTCACAAATGCGGCACACCATTCTGTATAACGTGGATCAACTCCTACATATTGTCTAAGGGCAGTACTGTCTTTATACTCATTCATACCAAGTTTGCTTTCAGCAACATCGATATGTTCTGTAGTATTACAACTTGCAATAGCAAGTAACATTATTGGTAATAAAACTCTCACTACAACTATTTACGTCTATCAGCAACATATAAGATTAGTAGAAGCAGAATCATGCTTAGTATTATCATTGAAGTTGTTGTTGCGTCATCCATGTTTCACTCGTGACAACACCTCCGCAATAGCGAAGGTGTGTCTTAATTACTTTTATTTTCTTGTCCGTGTTGGATTCTTATCCACTATCCTTTTATATGTTACTATTTTTGTTTCAGATCAGTGCCAGCAACTATCTCTCCTTTGAGATTGACTCGTAGTAACTTTAAGTTAATCATACCTTCTAAGGCTTTTTCAATACCATTGCGTTTACCTTGTGTATAACCAAGCCAAGTGCAAAATAAACAAATTGCTACGGCTATATATGATTCATATCCTACGAACATTGCTGACTCCTATTTTTTTGTTGTTATATTATATATAGTATACTTATCGTCAAAAGTCAAGAGCTTAGAATGAAAAACTCATACCAATTGTTACTTCGTCTCTTTCAGCATCGTCAATATCCCATTCTGTTTTACCGTATAATTCTACGTTTTCTCTTACGTCATAGGTGACTTCAAATTCTAAATTTGGTCTGCTACCTTCTTCTAATGTATCAAACAACATAAAGTTATCTTTAGCAGTACTATCGTATATGTGAATCTTTGTTCCAATATCGAGTTCCCAGTCAGTGGCTAAACCGATAGTCATTTCTGGCTCATATACCATTGATGTCTTTTCTGCATCTACTGCATACTCGGCTGTGATTTCATTTTCCCAACTCCAGTCTATTGCCGAAGCTGACGTTGCGAATGCACCTATAAGTGCAGTAGTGGCTAGTAATGTTTTCATAAATCTTCTCCTTATATTTCGCCAAAAAAAAATGACAAAACCATCGATTGATTCCGTCATTTTTATTTACTAGTTTTTGTGTATTACTTAAAGTAATGCGTTAAAATATTAACTTCACAAAATAAAAACTGTGTGATATATCACACATGTTCTCCACCTGGATCTTTGTCATCCAGTTTAATTTTTTCCCCATTGTTCCACATATGCTGTCTTGTTCTACTTATGGTATGGTAACCTTTTTTAATTTGGAAAGCAGTTTCATTGAAAGTTTCAGGTCTTTTGTCAGCTTCATTGAATACCATAGCAGTGATAAAGATACCACTTATTATTACAATGTGTGCAACTGCACTTATAAAAAATCCATTTAAACTTTCCATAATTACGATACCGAAAATAGCACTCCACATAAAACCAAGAATTGTAAACACCATGTGTCCTACTCTTGGATCAAGTTTACGCAATGGCGAATGTTCGATTGTCATAACACTATTCCACATATCTTTTATGATGATTATCAATGCAAAGGGTGGAAATGCATTAATACTTCTTTTATTATCCATTTGGTTTTCTCCTAAAAAAAGTGCAACTATTCTGTTCCTAGGTCAGTTGCCAACCCGACAGCATTATGCCGCTAGGGCGTAATCTGAAGGTGCAAAGTTATCGTTTGCGTTTAGTTTTGTTGACCTATCACGCGGTCATCCGGTAAACTCCACTCCACTTTCATATCTGTCGATCCTATTTCAGCCCCATCATAAACACACTGGTATAATTCTGCTGATCTTTTGTTTCTTGTAATAAGCAGAATTTGTTTTTTATCTCTATCATATACCAAATACTTTACCAGTGTTTATTCCAATGTGTTTATGGTGGAGCTGTGGGGTACCGCCCCCCAGTCCAGTCTATGTCCATGTTGCTTCAACATTTACAAAGTATATTTATATACTGTTTTTTTGATTTTGTCAAGCATTACTTTTTCCTCAAAACTCCGTCTACTTTTATAAAAGCACCTTCTGGGCTATTAATTGCTGAAATCAATTCTTCCCACATCTTATGACTAATTCTAATATTAGCTTCTTCGTTAAGTACATCGTTCCACTGTGAAATAAAAACCCCTTCGTCTTCCAATTCCACTTTTAAGTCACCTTCATAACCTGCGTCATCTAAGATAACTATTTCGATTGTATCGTGTTCGTATTCCACAGTGTACATTATGCATACCTTTTCATCAGATATTCCAAATCATTTGAACGTTCGCCAGGATGACCGTAGACATATTTTACGTCTATGTTCTTTGGAGTATACTTCCATTCACCAGTGCTAAGAGGACTAAGATAACCTTTATCATTGTAGTATGAATATATGTATTTGTGAGGCCATCCGCCAACACTCACTAACTTGCGTGTCCATCCATGTGCTACTTCAAGTACACTTGCTTCACGTTCAACTACTTTGACCATTCTAGCTTTTAGTCTTTCCCATTCACTGGTCATTTACTTCTCCAATTTAAAACAAACAGTTTTCTTACCTGTTTCTTGGTTTATAAGTGGAATAGAAAGTGCGCCAGGAATTGGTTCTCTACACTTTATTAAATTCCATTCATATCCTGCTTTAATTTGCTCATCTGCTTTTGCAAAAAACTCTGCGTTGTCATGAACGAAAAGTCCTCCGATTAAAGCTACTGCCATTACTACCATTTTATTCTCCTCTCATTGGTTTTGGCACCGGTGGGAGGAATCGAACCCCCGCCTTCAGTTTTGGAGACTGCCGTGCTACCATTATCACTACACCGATTAAAAATTAAGATAACTTTGAGTCATCTTTGTTGCTACTTGGCTAATACCTAAATCCCATTGATTGGGTGGCGCCGTGTCCCACATAAAATCTTTTGTATACTGCAAACGATTCCACATGCTCTTGCCTTCAGTCCTACTTCCAAGTAATTCACTTTCCAGTTGTCCAGGTCCCCATGTACAATTTCCTACAAGTACTCTCCAAAAATTAGGAAACTCATTGTTGTTGAGCATTTGTATCATCTTTTTGTCTCTGGTCATACAAAGGTTGTCATTAAGTACAACTGTATTATCTTTTATTTGTGTTTCACTAGAGTGTAGCACATAAACCTGTGTAATGTCAACTGGACCTCCATAGTATAAAGGACACACTACACCTAACTGAATACTTTTACGAAGTTTAACTGCAATCCTAGGTTCTACTTCTTTATTAATTACCCATCCTTTTGCTCCGTCGCCACTATGATCAGATATATAAACTATGCTATTGCGAAAGTTTGTATCGTGCATATTTGGCAAACTAAGTAAAAAACTTCCTTGTGTATTAAGCTCGCTACTTTCCAAAATCTGTTTCCATATCTACAGGTGCTTCATATATCAATCTAGCCATATATTTTATATCATCTATCAAATACTCACATTTCCTTTTGTCATATGATCCACTTGTTTTAAATCTTTCTCTGTGCAACTCAATCGCTCGTGAATGTAATACTTCTATTTTCTTGTAGTAATTTTCAATGCTTTGTGTCATTAGCTTTCCTATGTAATAGTATTGTAACTGTATTTAATGTGTTTGTCAATAAATAGTTGTACGGAGAGTATAAAAAAATGGACGCAGAAATAATGAGTGCCTCAGGCGTAGGGCTAGAACTTACCAATTTACTAATGCCTTTTATAAGTGCATTATTACTACTTGTCATAACATTATGGTTTAAAGATTTTGCAACTAAAATTGCAAAAGGAATGGCTTTCAAAATGAACAAAAGTTTTAACGAAGGCGATACTGTAATACTAGATGGACAAGATGCACTTATTGTTAAAATTGGATTGAGTGAAACTGTATTTGGTGTATATAGTACAAAAGGCTATACATGGCGTTATGTGCCAAATGAGCGTATTCCTATGTTGAAACTGGAAAAAGTTATTAACAAAGATCTCCATTTAGATACTGAACAAGAAAAAGCTGAAAAATTGCAAGGCTTGATTGACCGAGCTCAGGACACTCAAATTGGTGCAAACAAAAATGCAATAGAGGAGATCAAGAATGGGAACCGACGTAAAAAGTGAATTTAGTTTTAGTAATGCATTGCATTTCGCAGAATTAAGTAATCTTGCATATCAAGAAGAAGAACAATTTAAAAAAACTGCCTCTGCTATGGGTTATAAGAATGTCAAATACTTTAATGTAGACGGTGCCCAAGCATATGGTATGAGCAAACAAGATTACATTGTGTTGGCATTTAGGGGTACGGAACCATCACAATTCAACGATATAAAAGCAGACTTAAATGCACTTCATGTACGCAACGAACTAGGCAAAGGTCGTGTACACAAAGGCTTTAAAAAAGAAGTAGATGATATCTGGGAACAAATAGAAGCCTGGGTATCCAAACGTAAATTTCTACAAGCCTATACTTGTGGACACAGTTTGGGTGGTGCTATGAGTACTATTGCTTGCAGTAGATTACCGGAAGGTACTATTTGTTATAACTACGGATCACCAAGGGTTGGTACACCTAGTTGGGTTCGTGAATTTGATAATAAATTTACATTGTATAGATTTGTAAACAATAATGATATAGTTCCTAGAGTACCGTTTGCCATCATGTGGTACAAACATGCAGGTAAATTATACTATATCAACACACACGGTAATATAAGAAATGCTACTGTATGGCAAAGACTAAAAGATAGATTTAGAGGTTATCGAAATGCATGGAAGAAACGTCAATGGTTCGATAGCATTTATGACCATGCAATGCCCAAGTATGTAAACCGTATACATGACTTTCCATTTTACACAAATGATATGAAACGTTAAACAAAGTTAGGACCACGTGCCCAAGCAATAAGACTTTGTCTTTGACCACTAATAATTGGTGTTACGTTGTGTGGCATAAAACTTGGAAAAAATAAAGCACTATTCTTTTTTATTCTTCCTACTTCCCAATTAGCTTGTTTACTAGCAAATTTAAACTCGCCACCTTCATAGTCGTCATTCAGCAGTATGCTTGCACTAATTTTTCGTATTGTTCTTCTGTCAGGATATCTGATCATACAATCTACATGCCAGTCGAACTCATCATCAACACTATAATTTAAATGTTGTAGTTTTTCTATTAGGTCAAGTGCAAAATGAAATTTGGCATCATTAGCCCATTTAAATGCATTTTCTAAATGTTTATATATTTCTTGCATGGGACCTTCATTTTCCAATCTAGTTGGAACTGCTTTGGTAATGTGTCCGTCTGCTTGATCAGGCTCTGTGTTTTCTACTGTTTGATTAATAATATCTAGTTGTTCTTGACTAAAAATATTCTCAATAATAAAATGCCATGAATTATCTATAGGTTCTGGATTTCTTATATAATGTACCATAGTTCAACTTAACATCAATTATTGTAATTGTCAATGTTTATCTTTGAATTGCTTGCCCATTTCAATCATGCGTTGTTGGTATTCTTTAGCATTATTAGGTTCATATCCACCACCTGTGCCATCGACTCCAAAGTTACAACTGGCTACTGCTAATAACCCAGCTAGTATTACCCATGTACCTTTTTTCATCCAACCTAAAAATCTAACATAAGTTTCTTTTGCTTCTAGTTCTGCCGCTTCTCTTGGTGTCATTAGCTACCCCATCCTGCGTGATCTTTGTCTTGCATTCTCACATGTCTGGTAGGAAGTTCATTTTCCAAAGGACCTAAACAATCATAAATTGGATTTATTTCAAGCCATCTTTGTTTTTGTTCTTCATTGTCAAAATTCATTTCCATTGCTGAACCATTACTACGATTTATTATTGTTACTTTCATGTACGATTGCCTCTTAGTGCAAAAAATAATCCACCTACCCATAATAGAACATGTAGGTTATCGTAAAGTATTACATCCATAAGACTTTCTGGTTGTCCTACCCATATAACACCTGTCATAATACTACAAATTGTAATACCACAAAAACGTGTAAGTAAATCACCGTATTCACTTAACCATGCCCAGCTAGCTAACAATCCAGCTACAAGCAAACCAACGCCTGCACCTAGTTCACCATAAGCCGCAAACCACCATACAATGTATGGAAGTTCAAAACTTTCAGCATCTTCTATTGAAAGTGGTAATTTACTTAAACCTTGTTGTATGAACACAATAGCCAGCGGAATTCGCAGTAGCCAATGACTCAAACAAAACTCAGGTATTCTGCTTGTTATATTGGTTAACATCATAGGTCAGCCAATATTGCTTTCATTTTCTTTTTACTTTTGCCACGCCATTTCATGTCAGCGATAGCATCTAAGTTTGACGTGTCGTCACCAACAATTACCATTGCAATCATGCCCATTGCTTTGTGTGGTGTACATTGATACATGTATACTCCTGGAGTATCAAAAGTAATTGCAACTTCTTTGTTGTTTTTTGATTTCTTTGGAATGTCCCAACCATCAGGTCCTGCAATAAATTCTACATTGTGACCTTTTGATTTTGGTAACCATGTAATAGTATCACCTACGTCTATTCGAGCAACGTCTTGACTGTAGACCATTTTTGCTCCATCGTCTCTTTTGTTTAACATGTCAATTGTCATGTCTGCTCCAAATACTGGAGTAAGCGAAAACACTGCGAATAACAGTGTCATGTAAAGTCCTAATACTTTCATCTCGATTCCTTTTTATGTTTGTATACTACTATATATTACGGGTTGACCCGAAAGTCAACCCTTTAAGATGTGTTATTTCGTAGCAGGTTTTCTGCCACTTAAGAAGTCTGCTTCTTCATTATTATATGGCCACATGGATTATTTCCAATCGTCAGTCATTAGCTTCCTAGCTTCTTTATGCATACCCATTGAAGTAAGTACAGAAACCGCTCTAGCTCTACCTACTGCTTCAAACCATGTCATGATACATTTCGCCATTATATCCACCCTTTCAAGTTTGGATTAACTGTACCATATACAAGTGCTTTTTGCCTTTGTTCTAGGTCTACTAAATCTACTGAATTTGCCAAGTAAGTTTCGATTGGGTCTTTTGTCTCCCAACCAAATTTAAATAGTTTTGAAAAAAAGTTTTTCATTTATTCGGTCCTTTGCCATATTGTTTAATGTGATTATATGCGAATACCCAATCGTTTGCGTATTCAACTCTAGCCCATATGCGAATGTCGTTATCTTTGAGTTTCTTACTCTCAAACATACTCACAAGGCCTCTGTATAGCTTTCTTGCCATAGTAGTCTCCTTTGTTTTAATGATGCTTGAGGGAAGCAATACCCCGGTCTATTTCCGGCGTCACTAAGTCTTTCCCTAGTGCCACTCATTTTTTCCGAGCTGAGGTCGCTCTGGGGAACTGAACTGTTCACTGATATTTAGTACAGAAAGTCTGTCCTAAGCTATGCGTTTACCACATATCGTGTGCGTAAAATTTACACACCTGCTCCTGATAATGAAATTTGTGCAAATACTTCGCCGGGTCTTGATTTACTTGGAACAACACTAATGCCAAAACTTTCAATTTGATTTGCTTGTCGCATTGTAATAATATCCTGTCCAGTTCTACCCATGGCTGTTTTTTGACGTAAGAAACTAATTACTAGATATGCATCAAAATTATCTCTAGCTTTGTACCATTCAAAATTTTGTCTTACATATTCAAATTCAATTTCATCTCTATTTTCTGTGTTTGCTAGTTTGTTAGCCATTGCAGTGCCATAACTTCTAAATTGTGGCTCCCACAATGCTTTTCCTATTTCTAGTCTGAGTGCTTTGCTATCTGGATTATTAATAGGAGCTTCAGCATTCAGGGCATTGACAAATGGACCTATACCAATAGTACCACCCGCTTTAGCTTTAATTCCTGCTATCATGTTTGGCAGTCTATCTTCATACTTGAGTAGTATACCCATTTGTTGTTCTTGTTGTGGACCACCATCTCCTAGTCTACCACCTTTTGCACTATCACTTGCCGCTGATTTAACTTCAACATCACCAATACCTTCTATTTCAGTATCACCAGCACCTTCGGCTAGTCTGATCTTATTGCTGAGCATAGCAAGTGCATATTCTCCTGGGCCTTTTGCTTTGGCTTGAACACCATATCCTTTTAGAGCATCAAAGGCTTTGATAGCAACTGCATCACCACCAAATATTGCATTAAAGCTATTAATAGGTTTTGCGAGTTCGTTGATATTAATTACACCTCCACTTTCAAGTTTTTTAAGGAAGGCATTCATTGCATTGTAATCGCTGTCTACTCTACTGATAATTTCTGCTACATTTGTTCTATGCTTTTGTAGAGCCGCATCATTCATGTATTCATCTTTGGTAGGTACTACGAAACTGTTTACAATATTATTGTTATATGATTCTGTATTTAGAACTTTCCAAATACGATCAAGTATTGCCGCCTGTTTTTCATCAGCCGCATCTAGTCCACTAATAGTTTTAATGATGTTGGCTTTTTCCTGAGAAAGATCTTCATACTCAGTCAAGCAGTAATTTATGAATTGTTTTGCTTTCATAAAACTATTTATGCATTAAATTGGTTGAACACTTGATTGACCTGTTGAGTACATCTAACAAACGTTGTACATTTGGGCATGTCTTTGATACGTTTTGCTCCAATGTATGTACAAGTAGATCGCACACCACCTAAAATTTCTGTCAAGGTATCTCCAACATTGCCTTTGAATGGTATGGATACAAGTTTGCCTTCTGCTCCTCGGTAACCATCTTTACGGGTTCCATGTACAGACATAGCCGCATCTGAACTCATACCATAAAATTCTACAAAGTTTTGTTCTGCAAAATGTGGAACATAAGTTCCGCTTTCGGCTTTATATGCTCCTCCAGTTGCAGTATGCTTTGTTGTAATAGTTCCGCCACCTTCTGAATGTCCAGCCAACATACCTCCAAGCATAACAAAATGTGCTCCGGCTCCAAAGGCTTTGCTTACATCTCCTGGATATACACAACCTCCGTCAGCAACAATATGTCCGCCAATTCCGTTGGCGGCATCGGCACATTCAATAATACCTGAAAGTTGTGGTACACCAACACCTGTCATTGTCCTAGTTGTACATACTGATCCAGGACCAATACCACATTTAACAATGTCAGCGCCTTTAATAATAAGTTCTTCTGTCATCTCTGCTGAAATAACATTTCCTGCAATAATTGTTTTGTCAGGATAAGCATCTCTTAATCTAGCAATAAATTCTGCATAGTTCTCATGGTATCCATTGGCTACATCAACAGTAATAAACTTTATATCAGGATACATTTCCAAAACTGTTTTCATTGTAGCATAATCGGGTGCATCAGGATCCCATATCACTCCAGTGCCTGTGCAAACACTTAGGTACTTCATTTTTACACCTTGACTTTGTTCTTTCCAGTCGTCGACTGAGTAGTGTTTTCTCATCACAGTGAGCATCTTATGATCTTGCAACACTTTAGCCATTTCAAATGTACCAACGCCGTCCATGTTGCTTGCCATGATCGGTATGCCTGTCCATTCGTTACCACTGTTATGAAATTTAAATGTACGGGTTAAGTCTACATCTCGTCGACTCTCAAGTTTACTCCGTTTGGGTTTAAACAGGACATCTTTATAGTCCAGCTTAACATCATCTTCTATTCTCATTTGAACCTCTATGTTATGTTAATATTATAGTTCTTCAAGATCCATAGCCAGTGGAAAACCTGCTCCACGACTTATTGCTATGCTTTCTGCTATTTTTTGTTCTGCTATTTCGTAGTAGTATACACCAGCAACACCTTTTCCATCTTCGTGTACTTTTTGTGTTATCTCGTTTGCAGTTTCTTGTGTATGATTAAACACAGATTTTAACAAGTCTATAACAAATTCCATAGGTGTGCTATTGTCATTAAACAATATGACACTATACTTTTTTGGCTTTGAAATATCCAATCTATCAGTTTGTTTTATTTCGACTTCTGTATCCATACTAGTATTTACCCAATCAAGAGGGGGGATTTCTCCCCCCACTTTATTTTATTTGATAGCGATTGTCTTAGGTTTCTTTTCCTCTGGAATGATTCGCTCTAGTTCAATATAAAGCATACCATTTTCCATTCTAGAACCTTGCACTACAATATCGTCTGTAAGTGTA
>MDTB01127687.1_pt1 | contig 20931 bp, 19 predicted proteins | sample 811161 | NCBI WGS metagenome assembly MDTB01 (sample SAMN05326650, study PRJNA326480) | marine metagenome | isolation source: seawater | place: Mediterranean Sea | collected 2009
AAAAGCCCTTTCAGCCCCATTAAAGCAAATAGCTCAAAACTCAGGTTTTGATGGTGCTGTTATTGCTGGTAAGATTTTAGAGAGCAAAGACAACTCACACGGTTTTGACGCACAATCTGGTAAATTTTGTGACTTAGTCAAAGCTGGTATCGTTGATCCAACTAAGGTTGTAAGAACGGCTTTAATTGATGCTGTCTCTGTTGCTGCATTGTTAACTACCACAGAAGCAATGATCACAGATAAACCAGAAGATAAATCTTCAGCACCTGCTATGCCTGATATGGGTGGCATGGGTGGCATGGGTGGCGGAATGCCAGGCATGATGTAATTATCTATAAAATTTTTTTAGAACGCCATTTTAAATGGCGTTCTTTCTGTTACTTTATTTGTTGCACATAAACTCTTATTAGTGCATTCTTTAAAAAGCTTTCTATGGTTAATTTTAAAAACTTAGAACAAACATACTTGATAGCTGAAATTGGAATTAATCACAATGGTGATATTAATATTGCAAAAAAATTAATTGATGCTTCTTATGCTATTGGGTGGGATTGTGTTAAATTCCAGAAAAGAGATCCAGATATTTGTGTGCCAGAACACCAAAAAAATGTTCTAAGAAAAACTCCATGGGGTGAAATGACATACCTTAATTACAAAAAAAAAATTGAATTTGCCTCTCTTGAATACGATAAAATAAATAGTTATTGTAAATCAAAAAAACCTAATATTCATTGGACAGCCTCAGTTTGGGATCTAAATAGTTTAGAATTTATATTAAAATATAAAGATATTCCTTTTATAAAAATTCCTTCTGCTATGATTAGTAATCAAGTGCTTTTAAAAGCCTGTGCAAAATCTGAAAAGCCAATTATCTTTAGCACCGGTATGTCTACACTCAAAGAAATAGATGATGCTTTTAATATTATTGATAAATTTAGTAATAATTATTGTCTTTTGCATACGAATAGCTCTTACCCGGCCCCCATTGAAGATTTAAACTTATCGTTGATTCCTTTTTACATAGATCGTTACAAGTGCCCTGTGGGCTATTCGGGACATGAATACAATATAGAACCCTCTGTTATAGCAGTTACTCTTGGCGCAAAAATCATTGAAAGACATATAACTCTTGATCATGAAATGTGGGGTACTGATCATAAATCAAGCCTGACTATTCCTGGAATGGATAGACTTATTGTAAGAGTTAGAACAGCAGAACAAGCTATTGGCAAACCAATAAAAAAAATTACTAAAGAAGAAGAAATTATTAGAAAAAAATTAGGCATTAAACCATTAAATTGAGTCTTATTGAATTTTATTATTGTCAAATTTTTAGGTTATATATCTATATAAATGATTAATCTACTCGGATACTCTGCTGGTAGATCTGACGAGGACCGATGGCGACCATTTATTGAAAATTTAGAGTCAATAAAATATGTAAAATTATTTTTCATTTTAGGTCCTGCCCATTTTGATAAAAAATTCGGAAATTCTATAAAAATTTTAAATAAAAAGTTTAAAAATTTTTCTAGGAGATCTTTTAATCCAAATAATTCTATAGCAGATGATTTATTTGATGATGCAAAAGAATTTGAAGAAATAATATTAAAAAATGAAATAGATTACATTATTCTTTTAGGTGATAGATATGAAATTTTAAATATAGCACACTTATCTACTATTTATAACTTACCTATCATTCATATCTATGGAGGCGCAATAAGTTCTGGGGCTATTGACAATCAAATTAGAAATTCTGTCTCTAAACTAAGCCATTATCACTTGGTAGCTTGTAAATTATATAAAAAAAGATTAATTCAAATGGGTGAATCAAAAGACTCAATTGAAATAATAGGTGTACCTAATTTAAGCAACTTAGTTAAGAATAAAAATAAATTTTCAAAGAAAGAAATTGAAAATAAAATTAATTTTAAATTAAATTATCCAACAATTATCTTAACTATTCATCCAGTAACTTTACATAAAGGTGAGAGTTTAAATATTTTGAAAAATATGTTTAAAATTATTGAAGAACTCAAAATTAATTGTATTTTAACCTATCCAAATAAAGATATTGGCCATAAAGAAATAGTCAATGAATTAAAAAAATTTAAAGCAAAATTCAAAGATAAATGTATTCTAATTAAAAGCTTTCAAGAGGATTTATTAGCATCACTTTTCTCAAATGTTGATGTAATGGTTGGTAACAGTTCTAGTGGCATAGTTGAGAGTGCCTCATTTAAATTACCAACAATAAATATTGGAAACCGTCAAAATGGAAAATTAATTCCAAAAAATGTAATAAATTGTAAGCCTGACTATTTTAGTATTTTGAAATCAGTAAAAAAAAGTCTTACTAAAAATTATTTAAAAAAGATTTCAAAATATAATAATCCATATGAATCAAAAAAACCTTTGAATTTTGAAAAAATACTTACTAACTTAAAAAAAAATAAAAATCTTTTGATAAAATAAATTTTAAAATGAATAGTAATGAAATTATAATTTTTGGAGCAGGTCAATTTGGTAATTACTTATTGGATATACTTAATCAAACAAAGGAATATAAATTTATAGGTTTTGTTGATAATATCAAAAAATCAAAAGTAATTTGTAATGATGATTATTTTGAAAAAAATATAAAAAATAAATTTAAAAACGTTTCTGTTTTAATTGGTGTTTATGATCAAAAAATAAGATATAAAATTATTAACTATATTGAAAAATATAATTTAAAAGCACCTAATTTAATTGATAAATCTGTAATTTCGTCTAAATCACTGAAAATAGGTAAAGGAAATGTTATAGGCACTAATACTACAGTTTCTAATAATGTTAATATTGGAAACTATAACTTAATAGGTACGGGTGTTAACATTTTACACAACTCAAAAATTCACAATAATGTAATAATTTCTGGTGGTTCTAATATTGGCGCAAATGTGCAAATTTATGATAATGTCTTTACTGGAGTTGGAACCACAATAGCCTCTGGAAAAATTAAAATAAAAGAAAATTCATTTGTTTGTGCTGGATCCGTAGTCCTAAATTCTATTAAAAGCAATTCAAAAGTTATAGGCAATCCAGCCAGAAAAATTTTATAAATTGCATATAAATGTTTTAAATAAAATTTTAAATAATTTAAATAAAAATAAAAATTTTAAACTTGATGATACTAAAATTGCATACTCAGAAATAAGAAATTCTATCAAATTTTATAACTCCTTTTTTAAATCATTAAAGATAAAAAACTATAATTGTATATCAATTAAACTTAGTTATGGAATAGACTATGTTTCTATTATTTTATCTGCATATATAAATGGTCTAAGAGTTTTAATACTTAATCCCAAATCAAAATTTATTGAAGATATTTATAAAATTAAAGACTCAGGAGTAAAATTATTATTTTCGGAGTTAAACTTAAATCAATCTAAAAAACTACATAACGGATTATACTTAAAGATGTTTAATTCAATAAAAAATCCAAATTTTAAAAAAGAAGATTTATTCATCATTTATACATCAGGAACAACAAAAAAACCTAAAGGCGTTGTCTTATCAGAAAAAAATCTCTCTACAAATATAGAGTCTATTACAAGAGACTTAAAATTAAATAAATCGTCATCTACTATAATTTTTAGTAATCCATCATATGCAATGGGACTATCTCAAGTTTTAACATTTTTAAGTTTGGGTGCCCCATTTATTCTTTGTCGATATGGTTTTCTTTTTCCAAAAAAAATACTTGATTTTATAAAACAATATAAAATTAAAGTTATAAATATTAATTCATCTATGGCAAAAATATTAGATTTAGTTGATACATCAAAACAACCATATAATTTTGTAAAAATAGTAATGCACGGAGGAATGCCATTAGATAAAAAAGTTTACAAATATTTTCAAATAAAATTTCCTAAAGCAAAAATAATTAACTTTTATGGATGTACAGAAAACTCTCCTAGAGTTTCACATTTTGAGATAAAAAAATATTCAAATATTAATTATGTTGGAGTACCGATGAGAGGTATTAGAACTAAGATATTAAATAAAATAAAATTAAAAAATGGAAATTATAAAGGCGAGTTAGCAATATCTGGTCCTTCTTTAACAAGAGGCTACTTAAATTTAAGGAAAATAAATAAAATTAAATTTAAAAATGATTATTTTCTCACAGGGGATTTAGTTGAGGTTGATAAAGACTCAAAGATGATATTAATAGGTAGGGTTGATAATATGTTTAGGGTGGGGCATGAGAAACTTGAACCAGAAGAAATAGAAAATCATATAAATGGAATTAATGGAGTAGAAGAAACATTTGTCACAAAAATTAAAGATAAAATTCTTAACTGGGTTCCAATATGTTTTATCAAAAGATCTGATAAAAAATTAACTAAAAATATTATTTATAATTTATTGGAAAAATCTTTAGATAATTATAAAATTCCAAAAAAAATATATTTTGTAAGAAGTCTCTATAAAACTCAATATGGTAAATTAGATAGATATAAAATTGAAAAAAAATACACAAATAACAATTGATAAAAATAAAATACTACAATTTTTAAAAAAGATATTTAAAAACAATCATACCTCAGAAAATTTACTTGAAAATATAGACTCGATAAAATTTATTGAAATTATTTTTGATATAGAAAGAAAATTTAACATAAAGATTAAAGATGATGATATTATACCGAATAATTTTAAAAATTTAGAGACAGTTTCTAATTTAATTATGAAAAACTTGAAATGAAAACTTACGTAATTGCTGAAGTTGGGCCAAATCATAATGGAAATGTAGATCTTGCATTAAAATATGTAAAAGAATTATCTAAAATAGGCTGTAGTGCTATTAAATTTCAGCATGGTAAACCAAATAGTATTTTTTCTAATCAGTCTTTTTTTCCCAAATATCAAAAAAAATTAAGTAATAATTTTGATAAACCTGTATCAGCTGCTAATAAAAGGCTTTTGAAAAAAGCAGATCAAGTAAAGTTATTCAATGAATGTAAAAAATACAACATTGATTATTTATGCTCAGCCTTTGATTTGGAGTCAATTAAATTTTTGAATGATAGTACCCATCTAAAATATTTTAAAATTCCTTCTGGAGAAATTTTATCATTAGATATTTTAGATTATATTAGACGTCAGGATAAGCCTATAATTCTCTCAACTGGTATGGCTACTGATAAAGAAATAAGTTTTTCAATTGACTATCTTAACCATTTTAATCGAAAAAAGATCACTTTAATGCATTGCATAAGTTCTTATCCAACAAAAGATACTGAAATTAATTTACAAAGAATAAGTATACTTAAAGAAAAATTTAATTTGAATGTTGGACTTTCAGATCATACATCTTCTAAAGATATTCCTGCTTATTCAATATATGCTGGAGCAAAATTAATTGAAAAACATGTGACTTTTAATAAGAACGATGATGGACCTGATCATAGAGCGTCTTTGGAAATAGAAGAGTTTAAAGTTATGCTTGATAATATCAAAAAAGCAGAAAAAATATTTGGTGGTATTAAAAGAACATTTAAAGCCAGTGAGACAAATGTTAAAAACTCTTCAAGAAAAAGTATTACAGCGAAGAAAGATATAAATAAAGGGCAGTTAATTAAAAAATCCATGATAACGTTTAAAAGACCTGGTACAGGTATATCTCCAAATTTTTATGAGAGTCTTTTAAATAAGACAGTCAAACAAAAAATAAAAAAAAATGATTTAATTCTTTGGAAACACTTAAAATAACTACATAATTTTATTCAATTAACAAAAAAATATTTAAATTTATAGCAATTTTTTAATCTCATCTTTAAAAATTGTGTTATCAAAATCAAATTTCATAATTTGATTAAAATCTTTAACTTCTTTTTCCCACTCATTATTTTTTAATTCTAGAATATGATCTATTTTATTATGAATAAAATTAATATCTTCAGAATTAACCACATAAATTTTATCTTTAAATGTTTGGTAATTAGGCCATCCAAATTTAAATGAGTCATCTTCATTTAATAATCTAAGGCTGAAGGCAAGAGTTTTATTGCCTCTTGCAATTGATTCATACCCCAATGTTGAGTCAACAAATATATTTAAACTAGCCCCATCTAATTTTTTATAATTATCAAGATAGTTTTTTCTCTCAGAAAAAAACAAATTCGTCTTTTTGGTTAAATATTTATTGTAAAAAGCTTTTTCATTCTCAGAATTTGTTGTACAAAGAATCTGAAAAATGAAATCATTTTTAATACAATAATCATGAATATTTGATAAAAATTTATTTTCTACGTGATATTCTTCTCCATAAGAATCCCATTGGTTATTAATTCTAAATTGAGAAATAAAATTTATTTGTTTTTTTTTTTTTGATTTTTTAATTTGAATTTTATTATTTTTATATGAACCTATTGGTATGAATTTTGTTTTGATATATTTTGATAGTTCTTGAACTATATTATTGCCCCATACAAAATAATAATCAGAAGATAAATTACGATATAAATGTAAGTATTCTCCTATGTCATTTTTTTTTCTCCTAATACCATTTTGAACAGAAATAAATTTAATATTTTTTTTTTCTAAACTGTTTTTTAATTGGTAAAATAAAATTCTATTATCAATAAAGGTTAAGACAAATTTTGGATTTACACATTGAATATAATGTTTGAAATAATTCAATAAACTTATATTTAAATTTAAAATACATTTAATAATAATGTATAAATTTAAAGACTCAAATCTCACATATAAAATGCTAGTATTATTAATACTAAGAATGTCATCAAAGTTTTCACTTCCAACTTTATCAAATATTAAGTATTTATTAGGTTTTGGTGGTCTGAAAAAAAATTTAGTTTTATTTTGAACTATTTCTTTTAATAATTTTGTTACTTTTTGTATCATAATATAAATTATAATTAGTTATAGTCTGGTTTGATGATTAATAATCTAGCATTTAACAATTTAAAAACCAGTTATTATAAACAGAAGTTAATGTCTACAAAAAAGAATATTTAAAAACTTATTCTTTATCTCACTTAACACATTCATTTTGTTTTTGACTTTTATTTTTTGTCTAATTATCTTTTTTATTGAATTTTTGAAAAAAGATTTGATAATTTTTGATTATTTTATCAAATAATTTTATCTCAGCTTTTTTACGTATCGTTAAAATTAATTGGATATGTCTAAAACTGATATTACCACATCAAATTATAATAATTATTAACTTATTTATTTTTGTAAAATAGGAGATAAATAATTGTTATCAACCAATTATTCAATATATTCTAGATATGTTAGCTATAATTCCTCTAAGATCGGGTAGTAAATCAATAAAAAATAAAAATATTAAACTATTGAATAAATACCCATTGGCTTTTTATGTTATAAGAGCTTGTTTAGAGTCAAATCTCTTTAAAGATGTAGTGGTTGCTTCAGATAGTTCCAAATATGAAAAAATTTTAAGAAAATATAAACAAATAGAAAAATTTAAATTTATTAAGCGTCCAAAATCAATCTCTAAAGACCTTTCTCCTACTGAAGAAACTATAGATCTTGTTTTAAAAAAATTTCCAAATTATAAAACTACTTTTTTAGTTCAAGCCACATCACCATTAATAGAATCAATTGATATTAACTCTGCAAAAAAAACTTTTGTCAAAGAAGGTTGTGATTCCCTTTTTTCAGCATATAAATTTAAAAAATTTTATTGGACAAAAAATGTTAAAACTATTTCTCATTCTTATGATTTTAAAAATAGACCAATGAGACAGAAATTCAAAGGTGGTTTTGTTGAAAATGGTGCATTGTACGTATTTGATACTCAAAAATATTTAAAGTATAGGAATAGACTATTTGGCAAGATAGGTGTTTATAAAATGCCGGAATTTAAATCAATTGACATAGATACCATAGATGACTTTAAAAAAGCATCAAAGATCTTGAAAGAAGCACATTGATTAAAAAAATAAATTTCTTAGCAAGTAAAAAACAAAAAATAAATTTAATTATTTTATTATGTATGATGTTTTTTTCAGCATTACTTGAGACCATTGGCATAGCAATGGTGCCTATTTTTGTAAGCTTAATAATTGACATAGAAAAAACTATAAACGTAATTAATATTGAATTTATAAAAGACTTTATTAATCAAATAGAGACTGGCAATTTAGTTATTTTTTTTAGTTTATTTCTTGTAGCCTTATTTATATTTAAAAATTTATTTGTTTTAGTTGTTTTGTATTTTGAAAATTTATTTTTTTTTAAATTTAAGACTGATTTGTCTAATAGATTATTCAGGATTTACATTAATAAAAGTTATAGTTTTCACATAACAAAAAGCCCATCTGAAATTTTAAGAAATACTATTAAAGAATGTTCAAATGTCTCTAATGTTATTCTTTTGCTTTTAAGTAGTTTAAGAGAATCTTTAGTATTTTTTTGTTTATTTGTTTTTTTGATATTATTAAACCCTGTAGTTACATTATCTATCTTTTCTATATTAATTCTATTTTCTTTAATCTTTGTAAAAATATTTAGAAATAAAATCTATAATTGGGGCAAACAAAGTCAAAAAATTAATAAAGATCTAATATTAAAAATTACTGAAGCATTTAATTCAATTAAATATATTAAAATTTCAAATTCTGAGAATTTTTTTAAAAAAAACTTTTATTCATTATTTAAGAAAAATGAAAAACTGACTTTTTTTTCACAATTTATCAATAGATCAATACGCCCTTATTTTGAGCTATTTTCTATTATAGCTATCTCATTTCTTGTTATCGTTTTGAAGATTAATAATTTTAATTTTTCAAATTTATTAATAATTTTATCATTGTCTGCTGTTTCAATAGTTAGAATTTTACCTATTTTCAATACTGTGGTGAGCTGTATAACTCAGATTAGATTCTTACATCCAAGTATAAATGTTATCTATGACGAAGTGTATAATTCTAATATTTCAGAAACCGATCTTGATTATCATAATGACTTAGATAGAATTCCTTTTTCTAATTTGACCCTTAAAAATATTAATTTTAGTTACCCTAATAAAAATCAATTAATTAAAAATTTAAATTTAAATTTAAAAAAAGGTGAAAAAATTGGTTTTATTGGGAGCACAGGGTCAGGTAAAACAACAATAGTGGATATTATGCTTGGATTACAAAAACCAAATTCAGGAGAAATATTACTAAATCAAGAAATTCTTAATAAAATAAATCATAAACTTCCATTAAATATTGGTTATGTTCCACAAGATGTTTATTTGCTAGATGACACATTAAGAAGAAATATATTATTTAATATATCTGAGTCAGAAAGTATATCCGATGATCATATAATTAAAATCCTAGACAAATTAAATCTTTCACATTTTTTAGAGAATAACGAATTAGGTCTGGATACTATTATCGGTAATAACGGAATCAAACTTTCAGGTGGTGAAAGACAGAGAATAGGGATAGCCAGAGCTTTTTTAAAAGATCCTGAAATAGTTTTCTTAGACGAAGCTACTAGTGCTTTAGATAATTATACTGAGTCAGAAGTAATGAATAACTTTATATTTTCGAATAAAAGTTTAACTTCTGTCATGATAGCTCATCGACTAACAACTCTTGAAAAATGTGACAGAGTTTATTATTTAAGCTCTGGTCTTGTTAAAGATCATGGTCTTTTATCAGAAGTTATAGAGAGAAATTCTGAGTTGCTCAAAAATTAGAATGTATTTAAATCATAAAAACAACTTTTATCATGGAATAATGTTTCATCATTTCCATGATGACGGAATTCATACTAAAGGTCAGGGTTCAATAGACAAAGATGATTTTTACAAAATGATAAATTTTATAGGAAGAAATAATATTTTAGATGCTAATATATTTTATGAAAAGTTTAAGAATAATAAACTCAAAAATAATGAGGTTTGTCTGACTTTTGACGATGCTCTAAAATGTCAAATTGATATTGCTTTGCCTGTTTTAGAGGATCTTCAAATTAAAAGTTTTTTTTTTGCATATACTTCAATGTTTCAAGGTAAAGTAGATAATTTAGAATTTTTTAGATATTTTAGAATGAATTACTTTAAAAATGTTGATGAATTTTATAACAACTTTTATAAAGTTTTAGATGATGATTTGAATTCTTTTTTTGAAAACAATAGATTTATTATTGAGCAAACAAAAATTAGATTTCCTCATTATTCAATATCAGATATTAAATTTAGACTGGTTAGGAATAATTTTTTGACAAAAATCCAATACGAGGAAATAATGTTTTTAATGTTTAAAGAGAAACAATTTAATCCTTATGACTTTTCTAAAAAACTTTTTTTTGAAAAAAGTGATTTACAAACACTTAATCATCTAGGACATATTGTTGGTTTGCACTCACACAACCATCCTACGCAGTTAGAAAAATTAAGTTATGATGAACAGAATAATGAATATGTGAAATGTTTATCTTTAATATCTGATATTTTAAATAAACCAAAAAATGAAATAAAATCTATGTCACATCCTTGTGGCAGTTATAATCAAGATACATTACAAATTTTAAAAAATTTAGGAATTGAATTAGGTTTTAAACAAATAATGACTATCGAACCTGAAAAGGGCATGAAGAAAATTAACAATTCTTTTTTAGAAGTGGCCAGACAAGACCATGCTGATATCTTGAGAAGAATGAATTGATGAGAATAACCTTATTTACTTCTAATAAAAATAGACATAATTACTTAATTAATTTGTTATCGGAGGTATCTGATGAACTTTATGTTATCCAAGAATGTGGCACTATTTTTCCAGGAATTGTTCCAGGCCATTATCAAGTATCTCCAATAATGAAAAAATATTTTGAAAATGTAAATAATGCTCAATCAAAAATATTTGGCAATTCATATGTAAATAATAATAGGAAAAATATTAAGATTTTACCAATGATTCCAGGAGATTTAAATCAATGCTCTATAAATTTATTATCAGATTTTTTAAAAAGTGATGTTTATATTGTTTTTGGATCTAGTTATATCAAAGGTGAGCTTATAAATTTTTTAGTTAAACAAAAAGCTATAAATATTCACGCTGGTGTATCGCCATATTACAGAGGAGCTGATTGTAATTTTTGGGCTTTGTACGATGACAATCCACATTTAACAGGAACAACAATTCATCTGCTTTCTAAAGGTTTGGACAGTGGTCCAATTTTATACCATGCCATGTCAAACCTTAAGACAAGTCCTTTTGAGTACTCAATGTCTACAATTAAATCAGCTTTCCATTCTATTGCTGAAAGAATTAAAGATGGCTCTATATTTGTAATTAAACCTCTTATTCAAGATAAGGTCAAACAATTTAGATTTTCAAAAAAAAGTGAGTTTAATGAAGAAATGGTAAAAAAATACTTTGAAAAAAAAAATAGATTTGGATTGCGAGAAATTTGATAATTCTTTGTTAAAAGAACCATTCTTTTTTAATTAACAAATTCAATAAAATATTCTTATTAAATATCTTTATCAGATAATGTTTGTTTATATTCTATTAATTTTATAAAAAGTTTATATGAAGTTACTTCATATAGGACTTGGTAAATGTGGTTCGACATTTTTACAAAATGAAATTTTTCCTAAATTAGAAAAAAAAATCAATACTAATTATATACATTTTTGGAATAATAATTTTTTTAAAATAAAGGATACAGAAATTAAATATAGTGCATTTGAAAATTTTACAAATATTGAAAACTTATTGCCAAAAAATTTTATTATATCAAACGAAAATTTATTTTCGAAGCGTTGGGAATTTTCTAGAATAGAGAAAAACTTTGAATGTATTAAAAATAATTTTTCTTATGATACTGTAATTTTAATTATTATGAGAAATCCTTATGATTTATTAAATTCTATTTATTGTCAGTCTATTCATAATATGAAAATAGTTAAACCTGAGAATTTCTTTTACATTGATGATAAAGAAATGGATGTTAGAGTAAATAATAGATTTAATTTGCACAATTTTGATTACTCAAAATTAATATCTTTATATAAAAGCTATTTTAAAAAAGTTGTGGTTGTAAAATACGAAAATTTTCAAAATCTAAGTTTTTTAAAAGATATCTTTAGTTTAGATGATGAATATATACAGGAACTTAAAAAAAACACTAATAAATATTATAATAAATCTATTTCAAAATCTGGCATCAATTTTATCTTATTTTTGAATAATTTTTTTGATGTAAACAAATTTCAAATATTTATTAGAAAGTTTATTAAACCAACTAAAAATAAAATCATGAATATAAAAAATAAAATATTATTTCAGTTTTTGTTGAGAGAGTTTTTTCAATATAAATTTGACAGATTTTTACCTTATTCAAAATATAGAATAAAAAAAAAATATATACCTATCGATATTGATGGTGAAATAAAGAGATATAATTTACTCCAAATTAAATAAATTTAAATTCCGAAAAAATTTTATATTTTTATTAATTCTAAAATATACTCCTAATGTATCATCTAATTAAGTATTTGGTAAAGTTAGATATTTTATTTTTTTATGTTGTTTCTATATATATATAAATGGTATGTATGGATTTTCTTGTTTTTTATAATTTGTTATTATTTATTATAAGATAATAAAAAATTTGTAAACTCTTCCCATATATAATTGTTTTTACTTTTTGGATGTTTTATGAAGTCATTAATATAATCTTCATAATTACTTGTATTTGAGTATTTATTAATATCAATATCATTATCTTTAAATTCTGAAATATTTAATGGGATTATCTTATGGTAGTCACATAGTGCATTCATGTATCTTTGAAAATAATGCTTGTCTTTCATTTCATTCATATAAATTACAATAATCGGTTTATTATACAAATAGGCAAAATTTAAAGCAGTAGAATAGTGACAAAATATAATATCAGAATTTTTTACCTCACTAATAGTGCTATTATTGATAATTTTGTAATCAACAAAATATTTTTGGATATTTTTAATTTCATTTTTAGGGTGTAAAGCAATTTTTATATTCCATTTATTTGAGTCTAAACTATCAAAAAAAAGTTTTAGTTTATTATAATAAATTTCTCTCTTTACAGTTTTATGCTTTGTAATTAAAAAGTCTGTATTATCTGCTAGATTTTGATCAATGAAAACGGCGTTAATTTTTCTTTTAAAATCATTTATATTATTTTTAGAATTATTTTTTTCAAATTCTAAATAAGTAGCGTAGTCAAATGTGTAGGTGTGTAAAATATAATCTGAATTTCGAATTTTTTCTGCTTTTTTGCAACTTACCATATAAATATACCAGCGATTAAACTTAATTTTATTAAATAGAAAATTAATCCATTGTGATAAATTTAGCATTTTACGAAAAAAATATTTATAATTTCTAATATTGAGTGGTTTATTTGGGAGCATTCCATGGCTTGTCTTAATAAGTTTGAAATCAAATAAAAAAAATACATATCTTAAAATTTGATTGATTGGAATATCACCAAGATAATCAATACAAAATTCATTTCTATTTTTTTTGATAAATTTTATAAAATGTTGAATTGATTTAATTGTATTAATTTTAAAACTATCTGCGTTACTACAAATATATTCGTCTAGTTTAAGTCTTTGATGTATTTTTTTTTTGGTTAAATAACTTATATCTACAATTTCTAATTGAAAGTATTTAGATAAATATGATATTCCAAAACGTTTGAAGTCTTTTTTTAAAAGGGGAGCTTCAATTATAATGTTAAGTTTTTTCATGAATTTTAAGTGATTAGTTGATGCTCGTAGTCAACATCTAATGAACTTTTTTCATCCATCTCCATAAAAATAGTTTTTTTATCATGATATATTTTTTGACTACTCATAAATGCTCTAGTATCAGTTATATAAATTGCGCCATTAAATTTATATGTATTCTTACTTCGAGATAGAAAGTTTTTATCTTTTACATAAACATTATTAATCTTAACCACAGAAATTAATGATAGAGGACAATTTTTGTTGAATTTTAATATTGCATTATCGATATGTTTTTTTTTTCTTAACGGAGAGGTTGGTTGAATTAAAATAAAACTTTTTGGAAGGTAATTATTTTTTTTTTGATAATGATTTAAGAGATGGTAGATAGTTGACTCAGATGTAGTCGAGCTTTTTGCAAAGTGTGATGGTCTCAAATAAGGAAATTCTAATTTTTTTGAATAGTTTTTGTATTTATTAATTATTCTTTTATCGTCGGTGCTACATAGTATTTTATTTATTTCTTTAGATTTAATGGCTTCATCAAAAGACCATTGAATTAAGGGTTTAGATTTAAATAATCTTATGTTTTTATCTTTAATTCTTTTTGAATTTTTTCTAGCAAGGACAATTGCATAAGTTTTACTAACATAATTGATATTTTTACTATACATAATGATAATTAAAATTAAATTATCATATTACAATATAGATATTAAAAAATTTTTACGAATAAAATAAACAACGTACTTATTATTGTTGAAGCATACCTAATAGGCAAAAACAATATAAAATATTTACATATATAACTTTAATCCAATTCATAAATCTCTTAATAATTTTCTTTTAATGCTCTATTTTAATATTCTTTGTAGAGTGAGTGAATTACTCAATCTTGTGTGTTTAATAATATAAAAAGTGAAATTACAGTCCCACTTAAAAAAATATTACTTTTAAAATTATAAAAATCATATTAAATATATACAAAAACCTAGCAATATTTATTTTATAATTTTGAAAAATTTCTCTTACCTAATCGATGTATACAAAAAAACAAAAGAAGATGAAAAATTATTTATTCGCAATCAAAGCATTCATTGGGACAGTTATTATAAAGAAAATAGAAAATTTTATAATTTAGATAATTTAATCAATTTTAGAAAAAATCAAATTTTATCAGAGGGTTTAGATGATGCTATTAATTTACAAAATAGTTTTGATTTATTAGAAGCACTTAAAAATTTTGATGGTAATTTTTTGAGAAAACATCTTCCTGAAAAAAATGTAGGGAATTGTTATTATTCATTAAATATTTTGGGATACTGGTTTGATTATGGAATTATTCATTCCCTTAAATGGTATGAAGAAATAGAAAAATATATAAAAAATGATTCCGTTATATTAGAGATTGGTGGCGGATTTGGTTCTTTAGCAAGAATAATTATAAATGATAAAAAATGTAAGTATTTTTTAATTGACTTACCAGAGGCAAACTTAATCAGTAATTATTATTTACAAAATTATTTTCCTGAAAAAAAAATATTTAATTATTCGGATTATAAAGAAAAATTATTAGAGGATGTTATTCAAAATTTTGATATTTTTATTTTACCCCCTGGCACTTTAGATAAGCAAAATATAAAATTTGATTTTATTATTAATTCTAGGTCTTTTATGGAGATGAACAAAAAGACAATTAAAGAATATTTTGATCTAATTCAGTCTAAAGTTAAAAGTGATGGCTATTTTTTAAATATTAACAGATATTTAAAATCAACTGTTGGTGAAGATATAAAATTTGATGAATATCCTTATGATAATTTATGGAATGTAGAAATTTCAAAAAAAAGCTTTTTACAAGACCACATGCATTTCTTATTAGCCCAAAGACAAATTAATGAAGGAAATATAAAGAATGAATTATTGAAGTTAAAAAACTCAAAAAAAAAATATAAAAGAAAAACTTTTGTTAGGTTAATGTTGATAAAATATTATATAGAAAGATTTGCTTCGTTAGCTGTCAAAACAATTTTAACTCATTTATTTACTAAAAAATTTTTAAAAAAATTGTCAAAAGTTATGTACAATATTAGTGAAATTCGTAATTAGAGAATAATATTTAAATAATTCATACAACATAACTAAACCCTACTTTCCACACATCGTCTATTTAACAATTAAATTCAATTAAATATTTCAGTAAATTCAATTTTAGCTTGATTTAACTGAGAGGTATTTCCTATATCAATCCAATATTCATCGATATTGTAAGTAACTATTTTTTTCTTTTTTTTATGTAAATAGTCAATCAAGTCAGGCATATCTAATTTTTTATTCTTTAAGCTTTTAAAACTCAATTTATGAGAAAAAATGTAAATTCCAGCTGCAATATCATAAAACTTAGAAGGTTTTTCATCAATACTATAAAACTTATACCCTTTTGACTTTATAACACCGTAAGGTAGTTTATTTTCAATTTTTTTAGTGACAATTGTTAAATCAGCATTATTTTTATTATGAAATAAAATTAATCTCTTTAAATTAATTTTACTTAAAATATCTCCATTAATAATGACATAAGGTAACTTTTGTTTCTTAATTAAGGTGATTGGGCCAGCAGTTCCAAGTTTTTGTTTTTCGTTTATAAAATTAATACCTATATCATTATGATTTTTTTTAAAATAATCATAAAAAAAATCTTTTTTATAATTTACAGAAACAAAATAATTTTGATATCCTTGACTTTGGAAGTGATTAATCATTATAGAAATTATCGGCTCACCACCAACTTTTATAAGAGGTTTGGGCGTTTCAAGTGTTAAAGGTCTTAGCCTAGAACCCTCACCTCCAGCTAAAAAAATAATACTGTTATTATCTATTATTTGATTAGGAATTAAGTTTTTTTGATAAATAAAAATATCAACTAATACGCTATTGCTATCTAAGATTGGTACTTGAGCTATTCCATTTTTTTTTGCTATTTCTTCAATGTATTGATTTGCAGTTCCTTCATTTACGTATTTTGGATTTTGATTAGCTATTTCAGATGCAGTATCATCCAAATTGTGACCTTTTAATAATGATCTTCTTATATCCCCATCTGTAATAGTCCCCTGAAGTTGATTATTCTTATTAATAAGAACTAAAATATGTATTTTGCTCTTTCCAAGCAACAACATCGCCTCTTTAATAGTAATTTTTTCAGTTACAATAGAGTGGTTAAATCTATTAAAAATAGAATTGATCATTTGTCATTATTATTATAGCAAGATAAAGAAATTAAAAAAACAATGAAAATATTAATTGTAGGTGGTGGTGGATATGTTGGGAGTGTTGTTTCTAAATACCTTAGCGAATTTGATCAACTCAGTATAACTGTAATAGATAACTTTATCTATCATAATCAAAATACAAATTTATTTCTTAATCATAACAGAATTAATTTGCTTAAATGTAGATTTGAAGATTTTAATTTTGAAAAAAATTTCAAATATGATGTCGTGATTTTCTTTGCTGGTCTTGTTGGGGATCCTATTACAAAAAACTACCCAATATTATCTTTAAAAATAAATGAAAATTCGATAATTAATTTTATATCTAAGCTTTATGCCTATAATTTTGATAAGTTTATTTTTATTTCTACATGCTCTAATTACGGATTAATGCCAGAAAATACATTGGCTACTGAAGAGTCTCCATTAAATCCTCTTTCACTCTATGCAAAATCAAAAGTAAAAATTGAAGAATTTTTATTAGATAATAAATCTAATAATTTCTCAAAAACAATTTTAAGATTTTCTACTGCTTTTGGCCTCTCTGATAGAATGAGATTAGATTTAACAGTCAATCAATTTATTTTTGAAGCCAAAATAAAAAAAGAATTATTAGTTTATGATGCTGATACATGGAGACCTTACTGTCATTTAAATGATTTTGCCGAGGCAATCTTTCATGTAATCTCACTTGATAATTCCTTAGTTCAAAATCAAGTGTTTAATGTTGGTTTAGATGAGAATAATTCTACAAAGAGAATGTTAGTTGATAAAATTAAGAATTTAAATATCGATTTTAAGTGTATTTATGGTGAAAAAGGTAACGATCCAAGGAATTATAGAGTTAGTTTCAAAAAAATAAATGAAGTATTGGGCTTTAAACCAAAATATAATCTAGACTATGGTTTTGAGGAGATAAATAATTGGCTTGATTTTGTGAAATTACAGAAAATAAATTATGATGATTTGGGCAATTACTTAATACCACAAGATTTCATAAATCAATATTTTTAATACTTATAGTTAAAAAATTACATTTCCCAATTAAAATTTATAAAGAAGAGCACATTAAATATAAAAAAGCCTCATTATATTTTAAATCACATTATACAGTAAAAATAGTAAATTTTATTTCATTTAAATAGTTATAATATTGTCAATAAAAAAAAATCAAATAGGAAATAATTAATTAATATTTATCTCGTTTATATAATATAGTTAAAGTTAAAATTTATTTTCTTTATTACTTTTAAAATATTTTTACAATCTTCTAAGGGGTTATGAAATTTTTTATAAGAAAGTTCGTAACCAAAATAAGAGTGAATAACTGTACTATGCAGCATATTCCTTGGTATCATATAGCGATCTCTAAATATATTTTTTACATTAAAAATATTTAGGTATTTTTTCTTAATATTATGATATTTTAAATTCAAATATAAAACTTTGCCGTCGTCACCATTTGAAATTATCAAATTATTATCTGTAAAATCTAAAAACGTTTTAAAAGCAATTTTAAATTCTACTCCTTTTTTATCGATTAAACTTTGTCTTAAACCTGTCAAATCTTTGATATATTCACTTAAAACTGGGTTAAATACAGGTTTTACATAAATATTTAATTTTTTTTCAATTTTGAAGTTTTCATTAACTTTTATCGCTCCAATTTGTATTATTTCTTTTTTTTGCCATTTTTGTCTTTTTTCTTTTTCTAAATATTTACCTGTATAATTACCTTTCCATGAAGTCCATTCAAAATCTGTTATAACAAAATTTTTCAATTCAAAAGTATTTAACTATAGAACTTTTTAAACACTTGATAACATAATCTATGTGACTTTTATTCATTGAATAATTAAAAAGTAAAACGCCGTTTGATGGATATTTAATACCAAGTGTTCTTAAATCTTTTATTAATTTTGAAATTCTATTAGACTTATTTTTCTCTAAAAAATCTCTTTGTAATCTATTTACGACTTTTTCTTTGGTAAAAATTATTCTAGCCATTGACTGATAGTGATAAACTCTCACATCTATTGCATTTTTTTCAAAGTAAACATTTAATTCATGAGAAAAGTACTCAGTTATATTGTTGATTTTTTTAATAATTTTATCTCTATTAACTAGAAAATATTTCAAAAATTCATTTCCTATAAATGAAGAAGACGAGTTTGCAGAAAATGTTCCTCCAAATATAATCTTTAAGTCATTTCTTTTGATAATTTTTAAGATTTTATTTGAAATACCTATAAAGCCAATGGGCATTCCTGAACCAAAGCTTTTTCCAAAAGTTGATATATTACATTTAATATTTTGCAAATTTTGAAAACTTCCTTTTTCAAATCTTAAGCCTGAGATAATTTCGTCTAAATAAAATATAATATTTTTTTTATTACAGTATTCACTTATTTTTTTTATATATTTAGAACCTCTTTCATCAGGTAAACCCCCCTGAATTGGTTCACACATCACACAGCAAATATTTTTCAAATGTTTGTTTAAGATTTTAATAGACTCATCGTAATTATTGTAAGGTATTATTACTAAATTATTTATCAAATTCTCATCTAAACCATTTGATAATGTTTCCAATTTATTATTCTTATTAGTTCTAAAAAGTAATTGATCAACTGATCCGTGCCAACTCCCTGAAATCATAATAATAAGATTTTTTTTTGTTACTGCTCTGCAAATTCTAAGCGCTTTTATATTTGCCTCTGCCCCAGAGTTGCACATTACAAATTTACTATATTGAGGTAAAATTTTTTTTATATTTCTCGAAAGTTCAACAGCGTATTTATTAGGTGCAGCAAAATTTGCTATATTCATTTTAGAAATTTTCCTAAAAGATTTTGTTATTGAGGGATGATTGTAACCAAGCAACAAACTCCCACCTCCACAGCATAAGTCAATATATTTTTTTTTTCCATGATAAATGAAAGTTCCAAATCCCCTGTCATAAAAATTACTACTTTGATCGTATCCCTCATTTAACAAAAAATTATTCATATTTTAAATTATGTTTATCTTTCGAATATCTTAAAGTATAGTTTAAAAAATGCTTGTATCAAATTATGTCTCACTATCAAAAAGAGTCAATTGTGTTTTAGATGAGTCTAAGAAAAATATCAAAGTTTCAACTATTTTGTCAAATTTTAATAAAACTAAATTAGGCTTTTGTTTAATTAAAAATAAATCGTCATATAAAATTTTTACAGATGGAGATTTTAGAAGACAAATTTCTAAAGATAATCATTTTATTTTTAAAGATAGCTCTCATATAAAGAAAAAAAAGATAATAACGATAGATCATAAAAAAAGCTTATTTGATGCATATAACTTAATGAAATCCAAAGACATTAATGTCATCATAGTTTTTAAAAACAAAAAGTATTTTTCATATATTACTTTTCATGAAATTGTAAATCAATTATCTCCAGAAAGAATCAATTTAGATAAAGAAAAGCTCGCAAAATACGATCTTGATGTGTCAAAACATTTAATTAGATATCAATTTGTTTCAACATTCATTGATAGTGATATGGAAATCATTGATGCAGCCTGTGGCACTGGTTATGGCTCAAATCTTTTAGCAAAAAAAGCAAAAAGTGTTATAGGTATTGATTACTCAAAAGAAGCTATTTTATTTGCAAAAGCTAATTATCAATCTAAAAATATTACTTTCAAGGTTGATAATATCTTAAATTTTGACTTTAAAAAAAAATATGATGCTATAATAACATTAGAAACACTTGAGCACTTATCTAGATCTCAAGCAATAAAATGGTTAAAAAAATGCAAAAATTCTCTCAAATCAAACTCCACTTTCATATGTTCATCTCCAATGCTTAGAATCAGAAATAATAAACCTTACATTACTAACCC
>MDTB01081618.1_pt1 | contig 20929 bp, 21 predicted proteins | sample 811161 | NCBI WGS metagenome assembly MDTB01 (sample SAMN05326650, study PRJNA326480) | marine metagenome | isolation source: seawater | place: Mediterranean Sea | collected 2009
CCTGCCATATCATAAGTCATATCCTCCATAAACTTTGCTGGTTTTAATGAAATACCTCCTGTATCAAAACAAACTCCCTTACCAACAAATGCCAAAGGTTTGGAATTATTCCTTAATCCATTCCATTCAATTGTTACAAGATAAGATCCTCTAATACTTCCTTGTCCAACACCTAGCAAAGCATTCATTCCAAGTTTTTTTAATTTTTTTTCATCATATATACTTACTTTTAAACCAATTTTTTTTAATGAGTTAATTCTTTTTGCGTATTCATCTGGATGTAAAATATTACCTGGTTCAGAAACTAGATCTCTCGTATAAAAGGTTCCTTCTTCAAGAGCTTTAAATTTTAATTGATTTTGATAAGAAAGCTTATTCTTATTACCAATTACATTTATAGTAATAAGTCTTGTTATTTTTTTTGTTTTATACTTATTAAATATATATGATTTTAATTTAAGTCCGTGAAGAAAATGGCCTATAAAGTTTTCGTGCTTGCTTATTATACTCTCAGAATTTACAAAGTATTCACTTTTCTTACCATAGTTTATACGTCCATAAAACTCAGCTCCTAAATTTTCTATATCAGATGTTTTAATATTTTTTTTTGTTGAAACTAAAATTATTTTTTTTTTTAGAATTAAGTTCAAAAACAAATAAATTTTTATTCAAATCACTAGTTTTTAATAAGTCACTAATGTAAGAAAATTCTGAGCTAGAAATATGTTTTTTTAAGGGATTTATATTGAATTTTTCATCTGCAAATAACACAAGATTGGCTGAGGATATGGTACTAATCTTGTTTGAATAATTAATTTTAATAGACATAAATTTTTAAATACACTTTATACGAGCAGATGCTATATATGTAGAAAATTATCAAATTTCAATGAAAAAATTAATTTTCAAAAAATTTTCCATAGACCACGCAGTTTTTTTTCTATTCGTAGCTCTAAGCGTTACTTTAATAGTTTGGGTAATTCAGGCAGTTAATTTTTTAGATATAGTTTCAGAAGATGGGCACAGCTTTAGAATATACTTTTTTTATACACTATTAAACCTACCAAAAATTTTTAGTCGAATACTACCTTTTATATTCTTTATATCTTTATTTTATATTGTGATGAAATATGAAAATTATAACGAATTGATAGTTTTTTGGACTGTGGGAATAAAAAAAATTAAATTTATAAATGAAGTAATAAAAGTATCTTTAATCTATGTTCTATTACAATTAATACTTACTACTTATATTGTTCCAAAATCTCAAGATTCTGCTAGATCTTTTATTAGATCTTCTCAACTAGATTTTTTTCCTTCATTGTTTAAAGAAAAAAAATTTATTGATACAGTAAGTGGTCTTACAATATTTATTGAAAAAAAAGACAAAGAGGGAAAATTTATAAATATTTTTTTAAAAGATCAATTAAGCAATAATGAGTCGCAGATAGTTTTTGCGAAAAGTGGTGCGATTTTAAATGATAAAAATAATAGAAGTTATTTAGAACTTTATAATGGAAAATTTGTGAACAATAATGGAAATAAATCCACTATATTTCGTTTTGATAAAACAAACTTTAATCTTTCTAAATACACAACAAAAACTACTACATTTCCAAAAGTGCAAGAAATAAGCACAAAAATTTTATTAAATTGCATTCTATTTGTTAACGAAATAAAAATTTTTGAAATTGACGAAAAAATTTTTGAAGAATATTTTTCTTGTAATGAAAATAATTCTAAAAATATGAAACAAGAGCTTTTCAAAAGATTTATTCTTCCACTTTACCTACCAATATTAGCTTTGATAGCAACATTTATGATAATTAAATCTAAAGATAGTTATAATTATCAAAGATTACAATTTTTATTATTTTCAATAGGAACTTCTATAATCATTTTTTCAGAAATTTCAGTAAGATATACAAGTATAAATAATCTTTTGGTAGCAATATTTTCTACTATGCCAATTATTTTTTTTATTACTTTTTACATTTTTTTATCAAATAAATTAAAATTTTTGAAATGATTATAAAAACTTATCAATCTTATATAGTTAAAACTTACATTAGCATGTTGGCAAAAATAACTTTAGTTTTTTTTGCTCTAATATTGATACTTAATGTATTTGAGGAAATAAGTTATTTTAAAGATCTTGATGTAAACGGTTTTTATCCAATTTTAATGTCAATGCTTAACTCGACATCGCTTCTTTATGCTATTTTTCCTTTTATTTTTTTAGTTACAACACAATTTTTTTTTATAAGGATTGATGAGAAAAATGAATTACTCTTATTTAAACATTCTGGATTAACTAATTTAGATTTAATAAAGATATTATCAATTGTATCTTTATTTTTAGGTATCTTTATAATCACGTTTTTTTATCATTTTTCCTCAAAATTAAAACATCTACATCTTGATATAAAAAATCAATTATCAAAAGACAATAAATATCTAGCTGTTGTAACTGAAAACGGCCTTTGGATGAAAGATGAAATTGATAATGTGGTAAGTATAATAAATGCTGAGTCAATAAAACAAAATATTTTAGTTAATACTTCAATAACCCAATTTAATAAAAACTTCGATTTTATTCAAAATATTGAAGCAAAAAAAATAGATATTAAATCAAATTATTGGATAATAGAGGAAGCTAGAGTTTCAATGGATGAAGTTCAACCTGTTGTACAAAAAAATTTGATTTTTAAAACTAATTTTAATCTAGAGAGAATTAATAGTCTCTTTTCAAACTTATCTTCGCTGACTTTATGGCAATTAAATAAATTAAAAAAAGACTATAAATCACTAGGATATTCTACGCTAGAAGTAGATACACACACATTTAAAATTTATTCTTATCCTTTTTATTTGATGATAATGACAGTTTTTTCAAGCATAATTATGCTTAATATAAAAAAAGATAAACCAAAAATTTTTAATTTAATATTAGGTATATTGTTGTCAGTTATAATTTACTATATTAATTACTTTTCTAATTTACTTGGAGAAAACGAAAGACTACCAATTTATATTGCTATATGGATGCCACAAATAATATTAATTTTATTAAGTTCAATTGGATTAATTAGAATAAATGAAAAATAATTTTATATTTTCTTTTATAATTATATTTATTTTTTTATTAAAAATTAATATTGTTCATTCAGATGACTTTGACTTTCAAGCATCAGAAATTATTTTTTTAGAAAATGGTAATTTAATAAAAGCTACAAATGGTGTAAATGTTACATCTAAAGATGGTATTACAATTAAATCTAAAAAAATTGAATATGATAAAATAAATAATATATTAACTGCAATAGGTAACGTTAATGTAATAGATAGTGTAAATAAATTAATATTAAGTGCACCTAAAATAACTTACGACAAAAATAAAGAGATTATAATTACAAATCAAAAAACTACTATTTTAATTAAAGAAGAATACACAATAAATTCAAAAAATATTATCTTTGATAGAAAAAAAATGAAGTTAACTTCAAAGAACAAAACTGAGATCTCTGATAATTTAAATAACTTATTTTATTTAGATGCATTTAAATATTTAGTACTTGATAAATCGCTAAAAGGAAACAATGTTAAACTTCTTACAAATACTAAAGATGAATTTTTATTTGAAAATGCAATGATAGATTTAAATACAAATGAAATTGCTGGTAAAGATCTAATCATAAATTTTAGTAACACTACTTTTGGTAATTCAGAAAACCAACCAAGACTAAGAGGTAATTCTGCTTATTCTAATAGAGAAACTACAAATATATCGAAAGGAGTTTTCACAACTTGTAAAAAAAGAGATGGATGTCCACCTTGGACAATTTCTGCAAAAAATATTAGTCATAATAAATCAAAAAAAACTATTTATTATAAAGATGCTTGGCTACGGGTCTATGATATACCTGTCTTATATTTTCCAAAATTTTTTCACCCTGATCCTACTGTCAAACGTCAATCAGGATTTTTAATGCCAAAAATAATTAATTCCAATAATTTGGGAACTTCTTTTACCCTACCATACTATAATGTAATTTCAGATAATAAAGATTTTACTTTTAGTCCTCGTATTTTTAATGATAATAAATATTTATTGCAATCAGAGTATAGAGTAGTTACAAAGAAAACTAAGCATTCAATTGATGCTAGTATACTCAATAAACATAAAAAAAGTTCGAGTGGTGATGATAATTCTAGAAATCATTTTTTTTCAAAATCTTCATTAAGCCTTGGTTTGAGTGGGTTTGAGTCTAGTTCTATTGATTTGGATTTTCAAAGTGTAAATAATCCAGACTACTTAAAATCATATAATTTAGACTCTCCATTAATAACAAGCGATTCTTCTCTAAATTCAATTTTAAATTTCAAAGCTAGTAAAGAAAATCTATCTGTCGAAACTTCTTTAGAAGTATATGAAGATTTATCTACAAAAAAACCTAGTGATAAATATCAATATGTTTATCCAAATGTTAGCGTTTTAAAAACATTTGATACAAATAATAATTTGAACGGTAACTTATCACTTGCATCATCTGGACACCGAAGACAATTTAATACAAACTCAGAAGAAACAGTTTTAATTAACAATTTATTATATGAGTCCAATCCACTAATTAAAAGTAATGGTTTAAAGACAAATTACAGTCTTTTATTAAAAAATGTAAATTCAGATGCCAAAAAATCTACCTATTATAGGAATAGTAAATCTAATAAACTTTTAACTACATTTTTGTTAGAGTCATCTTACCCTCTTAAAAAAGAAAATGAGAACTTTAATAGTTTTCTAACGCCAAAAATATCTATGAGATATAGCCCAAGTCCAACAAAAAATATGCATAAAACTGATAGAAAAATAGATGTGAATAATATTTTTTCACTCGATAGAATTGGGGTTAATGATGCGATTGAAGGTGGTCAATCTTTGACATTTGGTAATGAATACAAAAGAACAGACAAAAATAATAGAGAACAACTACTAATAAATTTAGCAACTGTCTTTAGAGATGAGACAAATAATGATTTACCAATGACAAGTACATTGACACAAAAACAATCAGATATAGTTGGAAATATTAAAATTTCACCTAATAATTTTTTAGATTTTGATTACAATTTTTCATTAGACAACAATCTTGATACAACTAATTACCATTCTATTAATACTTCATTAACTGTGAATAACTTTGTAACAAGTTTTGAATTTATGGAAGAAAATAATTTACTAGGTAATGAAAGTTACATAAGTAACAAAACTTCATACAATTTTAATGAAAGTAATTCTATTAAATTTTCGACAAGAAAGAATAAAAAAACAAATCTCAGAGAATTTTATAATTTAATATATGAATATAAAAATGATTGTTTAATTGCAGGAATTGAATACAGTAAAGACTATTATAATACTGATACACTAAAACCAGAAGAGCAAATATTTTTTTCAATAACTTTAATTCCATTTGGTAAAACAACAGGGCCGAATATAAATAAATAATGTATCAATTTTTTTTAATTATTTTTTTTTTATTAATAAATATAGAAAATCTTTATAGTAAAGAAGTAAACATAGTTTTTAAAATTGATAATGAAATAGTAACAAATATAGATATTGAAAAAGAATTTAGGTATTTAACAGCATTAAATACTAACCTTCAAACTCTTGAAGAGAATAAGATTTATGAAATAGCAAAAATTTCAATGATAAAAGAAATAGTTAAAAAAAATGAATTATTAAAATACTATGATCTTAATCAAAATCCAGATTATATGGATGAAATAATAAAAAATTTTTATGAAGGTATGGGAATTAATAGTGAAGAAGAATTTGAAAAGTACCTAATTAAACATAAATTAAAATTAAATGATGTTAAAAAAAAAATAGAAATTGAATCAATATGGAATGAATTTATTTTTACTAAATATAAAGAGCAGGTGAAAATAGATGAAAATAATTTAAGAAAAATACTTAGAGAAAAATTAAGAAATAGTAATAATACTCAAAAAAATTATTTATTATCAGAAATATTTTTTAATGAAAAAAATACCAAAGAATTAAATAATAAATATAAACTGATTAAAGATGGTATTTCTGAAATAGGATTCGAAAATGCTGCAATTAAATATAGTCAATCTGACTCAGCAAAAAATGGAGGAAATTTAGGATGGATTAAAGACTCTCAGTTGTCAGAAGTTATAAAAAAACAAATAAATAATTTGAAAATTGGAGAACATAGCCAAATGATAACTTTGCCTGGTGGATTTTTAATTGTTAAGATTAATGATTTGAAAGAAGAAAAAACTAAATTAAATTTTGAAGAAGAGCTAAAAAAATTTATATCATATGAAAAAAATCGCCAATTAAACCAATTTTCAGTTATTTATTTCAACAGAATTAAACAAAATTCAAATTATAGTGAATAATAAACCATTAATAATAGTTGCAGGAGAACCTTTTAGTATTTTTTCAGAAATTTTCTTAAAATCTATTAGAAAAAAAATCTATAAAAAACCTATTATTTTGATCATTTCAAAGGATTTATTTATTAAACAAACAAAAAAATTAAATGTTAAATTTACAATAAATTTAATAGACCAAAAAAATTTTAAAATTAACAAATTAAGTAAAACAAAAATTAATATCATTAACGTAAATTTTAAATTTAAAAAAGTATTCGATAAAATATCTAATAAATCTAATTATTATATTGAAGAGTGTTTTGATGTGGCTCTTCAATTGTTAAGAAAAAAAAAATTTGCTGGCTTAATAAACGGTCCAATATCAAAAAAATACTTTTTAAAAGAAAAATTTGCTGGCATTACGGAATTTTTAGCACACAAAACAAACAAAGATAACAAAGTTGCTATGTTAATTTATAATAAAAAACTTTCTGTAAGCCCTACAACTACTCATTTGCCTTTAAAAGCAGTTAATAAAAATTTATCAAAAACCAATATCATTAATCAGGTTAAAATAATTGAAAATTTTTATAAAAATAGATTTAATAAAAAGCCTAAATTTGCTGTTACAGGTTTAAATCCACATTGTGAAAGTAACTACAGATCAAGTGAAGAAAAAAAAATAATAATTCCTGCGATTAAATTTTTAGTAAAAAAGAAATATAATATAGAAGGACCTTTTGCTGCTGACACCATATTTATGAAAGAAAAGTCAAAAAATTACGATATTATTATTGGAATGTATCATGATCAGGTGTTGACTCCTATTAAAACTATTTTTGGTTTTAATGCTATAAATATTACTATAGGTTTACCTTTTATAAGAGTTTCACCTGATCATGGACCAAATACTCAAATGTTAGGTAAGAATAAATCTAATCCAAAAAGTTTAATTGAAGCTATCAAATTTTTTAATAAATAAGTGCATTTAAAAGCAAAAAAAAGTCTAGGGCAAAATTTTTTAATTGATCAAAATATTCTTGATCTTATTGTTAATAGTACTCAAATAAAAGACAAAGTAATTTTAGAAATTGGTCCTGGAAGTGGAAATTTAACGAAATATATTTTAAAAAAAAAACCTAAAAAAGTTTATGTAGTAGAAAAAGACGATAAATTATCCTTTCTATTAAATAAAAGATTTAACAATAAAATTAATATTATAAATGATGATGTCTTAAAAATTTCAGAAAATAAAATTTCAAAAGAAAAACTAACTGTATTTGGTAATTTGCCATATAATATTTCTACTGAAATCCTTTCAAAGTGGATTATTAATTTAAATCATAAATTTTGGTTTTCTGAGCTTATTTTAATGTTCCAAAAAGAAGTTGCCGATCGAATAATTGCAAAATTTAATACCTCCAAATATGGTAGACTAACAATTTTTTCACAATGGAAATTAAATGTTAAAAAAATTACAGATATCAAGCCTGAAAGTTTTTTACCAAAACCAAAAATTGATAGTTCTTTGTTAATCTTTTCGCCTAAAAAGAATTTTTTTAAATTAAATAATGCTAAAAATTTGGAAATGATAACAAGAATTTTTTTTAATCAAAGAAGGAAAATGATAAAAAAACCTTTCAATCAAATATTTAAAGATGCTAAGGAGGTTTCTAATAAATTTAATATCAATTTAAATTTAAGACCACAAAACTTAACCCCAGAAATTTTTTATAGATTAGTCAAAGAATATGAGGATTTAAAGCGTTAAAGTTTCTACGTGTCTTCTTATATACTCTTTGTCATAATCTTTTGATCCATTTTTAATTTCAGCATCAATTAAATTAATTATTTTTGTGTAACACTCTTCTAAACTATCATTTATGACAACATAATCGTAATTAATCCAATGAAGTACATCTCTACTAAACTCTTTCATTCTCTCTTCTACTATTAGTTTATCTTTCATGTCTCTACTGGATAATCTTTCAAATAAAACTTTCTTACTTGGAGGCAAAACAAAAAAGGTAATTAATTTATAATTCAATTTTTTATTTTTTATTTGATCTGCTCCTTGCCAATCTATATCAAAAATTACATTTTCTCCCTTCTCTAGTTTTTCTATAACTGGAGTTCTAGTTGTTCCATAAAGATGATTGAAAACTTTAGCGTATTCTAAAAATTCCTCATTATTTATCAATTTTTTAAATTTTTCATCATCTACAAAATAATAGTCTTTGTCTGCGACCTCATTAATTCGAGGCTTTCTAGTTGTGTGTGATATGGAAATATTAAATTTTTTTTTTTTAGATAAAAGTTTTACTAATGTTGTTTTTCCTGCCCCAGATGGAGATGATAATACTACCATTATTCCATCTTTTTTTATGGACATTAAATTAGTCTAATTACTTTTGCCTTCAATAAATTTGACTGCATCGCCTACAGTAAGAATTTTTTCAGCTTCGCTGTCTGAAATCTCTGATCCAAACTCTTCTTCAAAAGCCATAACCAATTCAACTGTATCTAAACTATCAGCTCCTAGATCATCTATAAAACTTGACTCGTCTGTTACTTTAGCTTCATCAATACCTAAATGGTCTGCAACAATTTTTCTAACTTTGCTTGAAATATCTTCTGACATATTCTTCCTTTTTGTTATAATTGCTTAATAGATTAAAAAGTAGGTTTGTCAACCCAAATACATCCCTCCATTAACATGTATTGTCTCCCCATTTATATAATCAGATTGATCAGAACTTAAGAAAATCACTGCATTAGCTATATCTTCTGGCTTACCTAGTCGGTTAGATGGGATCTTTGCTAAAATAGTTTCTTTAAATTTTTCGTCTATTTGTTCTGTCATTGAAGTACTGATAAAACCTGGGGATATGCAGTTAACATTTATATTTTTTTTTGCATATTCAATTGCTAAACTTTTTGACATAGCTACTATACCAGCTTTTGAGGCAGTGTAATTTGCCTGACCTATATTACCTGTGTGACCTACCACTGAAGTAATATTAATTATTTTTCCTGATTTATTTTTAAGCATTTTTTTGATTGAGTATTTGCTCATCAAAAATGTAGACGTTAAATTTATATCTATTACTTTTGACCATTCATCTAAACTCATTCTAATCGCTAGATTATCTTTTGTAATTCCAGCATTATTAACAATACAATCAAGTGATCCCCCTAGTTTATCAGTTGCTTCGTTAATAAATTCTTCTATTTTTTCATGTTGAGATATATCAAACGTTAATATATTTATATTTTTATGCTTTTTTTTTAGCTCCTCTAATTTTTCTATTTTTGTTCCTGTGGCTAATATATTAGCTTCATTTAAATACAATTTCTCGACTATTGAATTTCCAATGCCCCCTGAAGCACCTGTAACAATAATATTTTTATTTTTTAAATTATTCATTAGTATTTATTAACCTTATATCTTCTTCAGAATTTATTGCACTAACTTTAACATTTCTATCTATTCTCTTTATTAAACCAGACAAAACTTTACCTGGGCCAATTTCTATAAATTTTTTAGTACCTTTGCTAATCATTAATAAAACGCTTTCTCTCCATCTAACTCTATTTTCGATCTGCTTTATCAATAAACTTTTTAACTCACTTATATTTGAAATTTCTTTTCCAGTTACATTAGAAATAAGTATATTTTTAGGTTCTACAAAATTTAATCTTGAAATTTCCTCTCTCATTACCATAGTAGCCTTATTCATTAATTTACAATGGAATGGAGCGCTTACAGGCAACTTAACATTTTTAATACTGTCTTTTTTTAAATCTAAAATTAATTTTTCTAATTCATTGAGATTACCACTAACAACTATTTGACCTACAGAATTATCATTTGCAATAAAACATTCATATTTATTTTTATTATCTGTAATGATTTTTTCTATAACATCAATCTTTGATCCCAATATCGCCACCATTCCACCCTTTGCATTTGGAACAGAGTCTTGCATAGCTTTCCCTCTGATCCTTAAAATTTTTAATGTATCAGAAAAAGTTAAAGCACCTGCAGAAGCTAAAGCCGAATATTCTCCAAGCGAATGACCAGCAAAAAAATTTGCTTTATTTATATCAATATTGAATTCTTTTGTAATAAGTTTAAAAATTGAATAACTTAAGAGAAAAATGGCAGGTTGAGTATTCTCTGTTAAATCTAACTCCTCTTTTGGTCCTTCTAAAATCAATTTTGATATAGAAAACCCAAGTGTTTCATCTGCTTCTTTAAATAAATTTTGAACTAATGAATATTTATCATATAACTCCTTGCCCATGCCTACTATTTGGGAGCCTTGTCCTGGAAAAATAACTGAAAACATTTAAATATCTAAATTTTATTCTTGTTTTAAGTGTTGTAATTAAACGATTATAATAGTATATCCTCATTTTTTATTAAAGAAAAAATATGAATTTATATGAACACACTATAATAGCTAGACAAGATACTACGGCTACACAATTAGATCAATTAACAGAGAAATACTCTAAAATAGTTAAAAAATTTAACGGTGATATAGTAAAAACAGAAAATTGGGGTTTGATGAATTTGTCTTATATCATCAAAAAAAATAAAAAAGGTAACTATATTCATTTTAAAATTAAGGGTGAGGGAAAATTAATAGCAGAATTAGAAAAAAATGAAAAAATCGACAAAAATCTTTTAAAATATATGACAATAAAAGTTAAAAAATTTGACTTAGAAACTAATTACTTTGCAAAAAGTAATGATGATACTGAAAAAAAAGGAATAGCTAGATAATAATTATGGCTTTTAAAAAGAAAACAAATAATAAAAGAAATCAACAAAGTAATTTTGCTAAATTAAGTATATTTCAACCAAATAAATTTAAATTTGGAAAAAATTGTCCTTTGTCAATTAAAGGAGCTCCAGTAATTGATTATAAAAATGTAAGATTATTAAAAAAATATATATCTGAAAATGGTAAAATTTTACCATCAAGAATTACAAATGTGTGTCAAAAAAAACAAAAAGCATTATCTGAGTCAATAAAAAGAGCAAGAAACATAGCGCTGATTTAAATGAAAATAATTTTGTTAGAAAATCTTAGAAGAATTGGTTCCATAGGTGAAATTATAAATGTAAAAAGAGGTTTCGCAAGGAATTACCTAATTGCCAATAAAAAAGCTCTTTATGCATCAAAAGAAAATATAAATGAGGTAGAAAAAATTAAAAATGAATTAGGAAAAAAAGATCTTAATAAAAAGAAGGAAGCTAATCAAATTTTAGAAAAAATTAATGGAAAAGAATATTTAATCAAAAAACTAAGTACTGAAAACGATGAATTGTACGGGTCAGTTAAACCGACAGAAATTTCAAAAATTATTCTTGAAAATGATAAGATAGATGTACAACCCCAAATAATTCAACTTAAAGAAGAAATTAAATCTTTAGGAAAATTTAAAGCAAAAATAAATTTGCATTCCGATGTACAAGCTGAAATAACTGTAAAAGTTATTGCTGCTGAAGTAATACAATAATTTATACATTTTTTTCCCCAGGATTTTTTAATTATTTTTTTAATTATTTTTTTATGTAAGATTTAGATATGGAAAGTAATCTAAACCTTGTCAAAAATACATTTAAAGAACTTCCAAATAATATAGAAGCTGAACAATCTGTCATTGGCTCAATACTTATAAATAACGAAATATTTGATGAAATTAATACTATAATTTCAAGTATTAATTTTTATGACCCAATGCATCAAAAAATTTTTTCTGCAATTGAGTCTCTTATTTATAAAGGAATGCTAGCAAACCCAATAACCTTAAAAAATTATTTTGAAAATGAAAAAGATGTTTTAAACGTTCCAGAATACTTAGTTAAAATTACTAAATTTTCTACTTCTTCAAGGCAAGCTATAGAATATTCCAGAATAATTTACGATATGTTTGTTAGAAGAGAATTAATTAAGATTTCAGAAAATACAATCGATAATGCAAAACTTAACGATCTTAATGTCACTGGTCAAAATATTATTGAAAATTCAGAAAGATTATTATTTGATCTTGCTGAAAAAGGTTCCTTCAATTCCTCCTTGGTAAAATTTGATGAAGCGATGAAACTCACTATTGAAATGGCTTCTAAAGCATATAAGAATGACGAAGGTATTGTTGGTGTTCCAACTGGTTTAAGAGATTTAGATGATAGACTAGGTGGTCTTCATGACTCAGATCTTATTATTATTGCTGGACGCCCTTCAATGGGTAAAACGGCTTTAGCTACAAATATAGCATTCAATGCTGCTCAAAGATTACAAGAAAATGGAAAACAATCTACAATAGCTTTTTTTTCATTAGAAATGTCCTCCGAACAACTTTCTACTAGAATTCTAGCAGAACAATCTAGAATAAAATCAAATGATATTAGAAGAGGAAGAATTTCAGATGAACAATTTGATAAATTTATTGAAACTTCTAAAAATATATCTGAGTTACCTTTATACATAGACGAAACCCCTGCCATCAGTATTGCTGCAATGAGCAATAGAGCTAGACGAATCAAAAGATTATTTGGACTTGATATGATTGTGGTAGATTACATTCAACTAATGAGAGGTTCATCTGGTAATAAAGATGGACGAGTTCAGGAAATCTCAGAAATTACTCAAGGACTAAAAGCAATGGCAAAAGAATTAAAGCTCCCAGTCGTTGCCTTGTCTCAATTATCTAGAGCTGTAGAACAAAGAGATGATCACAAGCCACAATTATCGGATTTAAGAGAATCTGGATCAATTGAGCAAGATGCTGATGTTGTAATGTTTGTATACAGAGAGGCTTATTATTTAGAAAGAAAAGAACCTAGGCCTGCCACCGTTGAGCATGCTGAATGGCAAGCAAAAATGAACGATGTCTCAAATTTAGCAGAAATTATCATTGGTAAACAAAGACATGGCCCTACTGGAAACATAATGTTAGAATTTGAAGCTATGTTTACCAAATTTAAAGATACTCAATCAAGTTAAATTCAAATATAAAGAGCTTTAATGATCGCTCATTTATATCAAAACGTTATTCTCAAAAATCCAAAAGCAATATTTGTAATACTAATCTTAGCTATTTTAAGTTTTGGATATCATTCAAAAGATTTCAGATTAGATGCATCATCTGAAACTTTATTAATTGAAGGAGATCCTGATTTAGCTTATCTCAAAGAAGTTAGTGAAAGATATGGTTCTAAGGACTTTTTAATTCTGACCTACACTCCTAATGAAGGAATGGTAACTGATAATTCTATAAATAATCTTTTGAGTTTAAAATATAAGATTCAAAGCTTAGATTGGGTACATAGTGTAATTACACTTCTAGATATTCCACTTTTAAGCAACTCAGATGCACCACTACAAGAAAGACTAGAAAATTTTAAAACCCTTAAAGATGAAGGAGTTAATAAAGAAAGAGGTTTTAAAGAAATTTTAAATAGTCCAGTTTTTAGAAATTTTGTAATCAGTGAAGATGGAAATACTAGTGGCATAATAGTTAATATTAAAAAAAATAGTAAATTAGAAAATATTGAAACTAAATCAAAAGAAGAAATCGAAAATTACAAAGATCAAATTAAAAAACAAAATCATAAAAATATTTTAGAAATAAGACAAGTTATTAAAAGTTATGGAGATGTGGGTAAAATATATTTAGGTGGTATACCAATGATTGCTGATGATATGATGACCTTTATCAAAAGTGATATTGTTGTCTTTGGTTTGGGTGTACTTTTATTTATAATTGCAACCTTATGGTTTGTATTTAGAAAACTAATATGGATTATAGTTCCTATCAGTAGTTGTTTGTTTTCAGTTATTATAATGATGGGGTTGCTTGGAATGCTAGGATGGAAAGTTACTGTTATTTCATCAAATTTTATAGCTTTAATGTTAATTTTAACAATGGCAATGAATATTCATATAAGTACAAGATTTTTACAGTTTAAAAAAGATTTCCCATCAAAAAATAATTATGAAATTATTTCTTTAACAACAAGCAAAATGTTTTGGCCTATCCTTTATACTGTTTTGACTACTATCTTAGCTTTTTTATCTTTAATATTTAGTGAAATTAAACCAATTATTGACTTTGGGTGGATGATGACATTTGGTTTAATCACATCTTTTATAATAACTTTTACCTTACTTCCGACTCTTTTAAGTTTTGCACCAGCTGACAATATTTCCTTAAAAAAAGAACAAAATTCAAAAATCACTGCGTTTCTGGGTGCGCTTTCATTAAATAGTAAAAAAATGATTTTTTCAATAACAGGATTAACAATAGTTTTAAGTGTAGTTGGAATTAGCAGACTAGAGGTTGAAAATAGTTTTATCAATTATTTTAATAAAAATACTGAAATCTATAAAGGAATGAAGTTAATTGACGAAGAACTAGGTGGAACCACTCCTTTAGAAGTTATTTTAAAATTTCCAAAAGGAGAAAAAGAGGAGAAAACCACTGAGAAAGATGAGTTCGAAGATTGGGGTGATGAAGATGATTCTAATGAAGAAAAATACTGGTTCACAAAAGATAAGATTGATAAAATTGCATCTGTTCACAATTATTTAGATAGTCTACCTCAAATAGGCAAAGTTATATCTTTTTCTTCTATTATTGATGTTGCAACTCAATTAAATAATAATAAACCCCTTGGTACTTTAGAGATGGGTGTTCTATACACTAAAATACCAGAAAATATTAAAACAGAAATAATCGATCCCTATCTCTCAATCAAAGATAATGAAGCTCGTATCAATTTAAGAATTATAGACTCTCAAAAAAACTTAAGAAGAAATGATTTAATCAATAAAATTAACTTTGATCTTAAAAATAAAGTTGGATTAAAAGATAATGAATTCAAGCTTGCTGGTGTTTTAATACTATTTAACAATTTGCTTCAAAGTTTATTTAAATCACAAATACTTACTCTAGGATTAGTTATGATAGGAATATTTTCAATGTTTCTTATTTTGTTTAGAAATATAAAGCTTTCTTTAATTGGAGTGGTACCAAATTTTATAGCTGCTTTCTTTATATTAGGCATTATTGGATTATTAGGAATACCATTGGACATGATGACCATTACCATAGCAGCAATAACAATCGGAATAGCTGTAGATAATAGCATCCATTATATCTATAGATTTAAAGAAGAGTTTAGTAAAAATAACAATTATAATGAAACAATAAAACTTTGTCATTCTACCGTTGGTGTTGCAATATTAAATACATCAATAACTATCGTTTTTGGTTTTTCAATTCTAGTATTCTCAAAATTTATACCAACTATTTATTTTGGATTATTTACAGGAATTGCTATGCTTTTAGCTATGATATCTGTTTTAACTTTACTTCCTTCGCTTATTTTAATTAGTAAACCATTTAAAAATTAAAATTGTTTATGCTAGAAAGTTTTAAAAATTTTTATGAATTTGTTAGTTTGTTTGATTTAATTTATCTAATTCTAACTATTTTATCATTAATAAAATGTTCAAAAAAAGGATTTGTTTTAAGTGTCCTTGCTGCCTCTAAATGGCTTTTAGCATACGTTATTACATTAATTATTTTTCCAAAAATCAAACCATATGTAGAAGATATTATTGATAACGAATATGTTTTAGATATTATTCTTGGTATCGGAATTTTTGCCTTGGTAATTTTTATTATACTAATGGTAAATAAAGGAATAAGTAAAGCAGTTAGCTATTCTGGTATAGGTAGAGTTGATACAGTATTTGGATTCTTTTTTGGTTTTTTTAGAAGTTACGTAATTTCTGTATGTATTTTTTCAACTATTAGTATTGTTTATAATCATAATAAATGGCCACTAAATCTTGAAGAATCCTTAACCTTTCCTTATGTAGAAAAAGGTAGTAAATATCTTATTAAAGAGTTTCCTGATGAAAAAAATTACAAAGACACAAAAGAAAAAATTGAAGAATTATAATACAAAATTCAAAGAAGAGTGTGGAGTATTTGGTATTAGCAACAACTCAGATTCATCTGCTTTAACTGCATTAGGTTTACATGCATTACAACACAGAGGTCAAGAAGGATGTGGTATTGTTAGTTTTGATGGTAAAAAATATCACTCGGAAAAAAGATTTGGTCTTGTAGGTGACAACTTTAATAAAGAAAAAGTATTAAAAAATTTATCTGGAAATTATGCTATTGGTCATAATAGATATAGCACAACAGGAGAGAACACATTAAGAAATATACAACCTTTTTTTGCAGATACTAATGCTGGTGGTTTAGGAATTGCACATAATGGTAATTTAACTAATTCTATAACTTTAAGAAAAAAACTAGTTGAAGAAGGAGCTATTTTTCATACAACATCTGATACAGAAACAATTGTTCAGTTAATAGCAAAGTCTAACAGAAATAAAACCGTTGATAAAATTGTAGAAGCTCTATTTCAAATACAGGGAGGTTATGCTCTAGTCATGCTTAATCAAAGTATACTTATAGGAGCAAGAGATCCTTTTGGGATAAGACCTCTAGTTATTGGTAAAATAAAAGATTCCTACGTTTTTACGTCAGAAACTTGTGCTCTAGATATAATAGGAGCTAAATACATTAGGGAAGTAGAAAATGGAGAAATTGTTTATGTAGAAAATAGTGAATTAAAAAGTATTAAGCCGTTTCCTTTTAGAAAAGCTAGACCTTGCGTTTTTGAATATATTTATTTTTCAAGACCAGATAGTATTTTAAATGGCAAATCTGCCTATGAATATAGAAAAAACTTTGGTGTTGAACTAGCCAAAGAAACAAATATAGATGCAGACATTATAGTTCCAGTACCAGACTCTGGTAATGCTGCTGCCCTAGGTTTCGCTCAGTTTACAGGTAAAAACTTTGAATTAGGCTTAATTAGAAATCATTATGTTGGTAGAACTTTTATTGAGCCTAGTCAAAAAATCAGAAGTTTAGGTGTTAAATTAAAATTAAATGCAAATAAATCGTCTATTAAAAATAAAAAGATTATTTTAATTGATGACTCTTTAGTTAGAGGAACAACATCGTATAAAATAGTTAAAATGCTTTATGACTCCGGAGCGAAAGAAGTTCATGTTAGAATAGCTTGTCCTGAAATAAGATATCCAGATTTTTATGGAGTAGATACGCCAACTAAAAAAGAACTTTTAGCAGCAAACAAAACTAATGAAGAAATTAGGGAATATATTGGTGCCAAATCACTAGAATTTTTATCTATAGAAGGCATGTATAAAGCCATGGGGTTTGAAAGTAGAAATAAAATTTATCCTCAACTCACAGATCATTATTTTACTGGAGATTACCCAATAAAACCAATTGATGAGTTAGGAGATGATAAAATAACTCAACTTTCATTATTAAGTAACGCTTCCAATAATTAAAAATGAAAAAAGTTAGTTTCACGGAGATGAAAAAAGGTTCAAAAGATGATTATCTACTTCTAGATAAACTGGAAAAAAAATTTATCGCTGGTACTGCTGATCGAATTATTAAATATTTAAAAGAATATGATCAAACACTTGAAGGATATCAAGTTAGTAGATTAGAGCACTCTCTACAAGCTGCAACTAGAGCATTTAAAGACAAAGCTAGCGACGAAATGGTTGTGGCAACATTGTTGCATGATATTGGAGATGACTTAGCTCCTGCAAATCATGCTGAGTATGCTGCGGCTATTTTAAGACCTTATGTTAGTGAAAAAACATACTGGATACTTTTAAAGCATGGTGAATTTCAAATGTACTACTATGCTCATTATTTAAAAGCAGATAGAAATAAAAGAGATCAATATAAAGGCCACAAATATTACAAAGACTGTGTAAAGTTTTGTGAATTATGGGATCAATCTTCATTTGACCCAAATTATAAGTCTCTACCATTAGATAAATTTGAACCATTAATAAGGAAAATATTCTCAAGAAAGCCTTATTCAAGTCTATAGGCATAAATAGATGTCTTTAAAATGAATGATTAATAATTAAATATAAAAATATGATTACAAAAAAAGAACATCTAATTAAATATTTTAAGTCCGGTATAAAAAATAATAATAAATTTAAGATTGGCATTGAACATGAAAAATTTATATTTGATTTAAGCACAAATAAAAGAGTTAATTATCAAAAAATTCTTTTGATGTTCAAAAACCTATACGAATTTGGATGGAAACCAATTTTTGAAGATAATAATATTATTGGACTAAAGAAAAACGGAAAAAATATCACTTTAGAACCTGGAAATCAAATTGAACTTTCAGGTGATAAGCTAAATAATATTCATGAAGCTTGTTCTGAGTCCCAAGATTATTTATTTGAACTGAAACAAGTTTTACAAAAATTAGATTTTAAAATAGTTAGTGCTGGATTTGATCCAATATCGAAACTTTCTGAAATTCCTAATAACCCAAAAAAAAGATATAAAATAATGACAAAAGATATGCCTGTTGGAGGTTCATTAAGTTTAGATATGATGTACAGAACCTGTGGAACCCAATTAAACCTTGATTATAACTCTGAAAAAGATTTTATAAAAAAGTTTAAAGTCATTAATTCTATAGTTCCGATTTCAATTGCTCTATTTGCTAATTCATCAATCGTAGAAAAAAAAAAAAGTAACTTTCTATCGTATAGATCTAAAGTATGGCAAAACACTTCTAGAGGAGGATTACCTAAGATTTTTTTTGAGGAAATGAATTTTGAAAAATATTCTGATTTTGTTATAAATTTTCCAATTTTATTCATCAAAAATAATAAAGACTATTTGTCAGGTAAAAATTATTTATTTTCTGATTTTATGAATGGTAGAATTAAAGAAATAAATAATAGATTACCAAATGAAGATGATTTAACAACTCACCTGAGCACTATCTTTACAGAAAATAGACTTAAAAAATATATTGAATTAAGATCGATGGATGCATGTGGTTGGGATTGTTTGTGTTCTGGCCCAGCGTTCAATACTGGAATTCTATATGGAAATTTAGATGAAGCTTTTGAATTGATCTCAAAATGGGATAAAAATAAAATTATAAATGCTTATCTTGAAGCTCCAAAGAAAGGTTTCAACACTCAACTCATGGGCAAAGACTTATTCTATTGGACCTCCGTTTTGTTAAAGATATCAAGAAAAGGTTTGCAAACTAGAGATATTATTGGAAAAGGTGGCTACAACGAAACTAATTATTTAAAATATTTAGAAAAAATCATTGAAAATAAGATAACAAATGCAGATCATATGATCGATAAATTTTCTAAAAAAGAAAATTTAAACGATTTATATGACCAATAATATTGTTGCTATTCAGGGAAACCATCCAAAAACACTTATTCCAAATAGTGATACAACAATATTTCTTGCAGTTGAAGCTCAAAAAAAAAAATACAAAATATTTTATTATGAGCCAAAAAATTTATCTATAATTAACAACAATGTTGTTGCTAAGGGTTTTTTCATTAAATTTGATTATTCGAAAAAAAAAATTTTTAAAATTTTAAAATATTCAACAATTAATTTAATAAAGTGTAAATTTATACTTATTAGACAAGATCCACCTTTTAACTTGGAATATATATCAACAACTTATATTTTAGATAAAATAAAAAATAAAATCAGAATAATAAATAACCCTACAGCTATAAGAAATATTTCAGAAAAACTTTACTCACCTTTTTTTCAAAAATATATGCCCAAGACAATTTTTACAAGAGACCTAAAAGAAATTAAAAAATTTTATAAAACTAACAAAAAAATAATCATAAAACCTATTCATGGTCATGGAGGCAATAATATTCATTTAATTGAAAATCATTTTAAAGATAAACTAATATCTAAATTTATAAATAAACATGGGCATATTATGTGCCAAAAATTTTTATCTAAAATAAAATATGGCGATAAAAGAATATGGTTAATTAATGGAAAAATTTCTGGCGCTATATCAAGAATTCCAAAAAAAAACTCTTTTTTGAGTAATTTAAGCAAAGGAGCAAGAGCAGTTATAGCTAAACCAACTAAGATTGAAAAGAAAATTTCTAATATCATCGCTAAAAATTTAAAAAAAAAGAATATTTATTTTGCTGGGATTGATTTTATTGATCAAAAATTAAATGGGGATATTAATATTACATCTCCTACTGGATTAAAAACATATTATGATTTATCTAAAATAAATCTAGCTAAAAAATTTTGGGATGGGTTAAAAGCTTGAAAAAATTTAATTCACAACAAAAAGGATCTTTATTGGCTTTTATTGCAGTAATGTTTATTACTCCAGATTCTTTATTAATTAGATTATCTAATATTGAAACTTGGGGTATGCTTTTCTATAGAGGGGCAATTCCTTTTGTAGTTACTTTAATCGGTCTTTTATTCTTCTATAAAAATAAATTTTTTAAAGCTCTATTTGCGATAGGTTATCCTGGAATATTTTATATTATAAGTTTTTCTATTTGTAATATTACTTTTATAATTTCTATTCAAA
>MDTB01228373.1_pt1 | contig 20924 bp, 24 predicted proteins | sample 811161 | NCBI WGS metagenome assembly MDTB01 (sample SAMN05326650, study PRJNA326480) | marine metagenome | isolation source: seawater | place: Mediterranean Sea | collected 2009
ATATAGTCAAGCAAGACTTAGATACTAAAACATTGAAAGATGTAGAGGATAAATATGATAATCTTCTTAAATTTAATAAAGCTACCGTTGAATACAGAGAAAACTGGGGGCTTAGAAGCCTAGCTTATAAAATACAAAACTATAAAAAAGGCTATTATTATTTGTTAGTTTTTAATGGAGAAAGTGAAGCAGTAAATGAATTAGAAAGAAATTTTAGAATAGACGAAAATGTTATTAGATTCCTTACCTCTAAAATAACTAATATACCTACTGAACCTTCACCAATAATGAAGTATAAAATTGAAAAAGAAAATGCTGAAAGCATGATAAATGAAGCTAATTTAACTTCTAATGAGAGTTAAAATGAGAAATATGAGAAATAATAGAGATAGTAATAGCAGAAAAAGCAATAATACTAAAAATCAGCTTTTCACTAAAAAATATAAAAGTTGTCCTTTTAGCAATAAAAATTCTCCAGTTATAGATTATAAAAATGTTAAGCTTTTAGAAAAATATATTTCTGAAAAAGGTAAGATTATGCCTAGTAGAATTAGCTTTGTGTCAACTTCTAAACAGAGATTGCTATCTAAAGCTATAAAAAAAGCAAGAACATTAGCTCTTATATCTCATGTAGGAAAATCAAGATAATGGATATTATACTATTAGAAAAAATTACTAAACTAGGTAATATTGGAGAAGTAGTTAAAGTCAAAGATGGTTTTGCTAGAAATTATTTGTTCCCAAATAAAAAAGCAATTAGAGCAACGGAAGACAACAAAAAAGTATTTGAACAAAAAAAAGAAGAGCTAGAGAAACTGAATTCTGAAAAAATTAAAACTGCCAAAGAGACCTTAAAAGTTATTCCTGAGAACATTACACTTATTAGAGAAGCTAGTGAACAAGGAGCATTATTTGGATCCGTAACATCCAGAGATATAGTTAAAGAGATCAATAATGATAAACTTAATATATCTGCTAAAGACGTTATTCTTAAATATAATATAAAAAATATAGGTGATTATGTGTCAGAAGTCATGCTTCATCCTGAAGTCACTAAAAAAATTAATATAAAAGTAAAAAGTTCTGAAGAATCATCTGTGAATTAATTTTTATATTTTTTTTTATTTATTTATTTCTAATTTATCCACATTATAAACACAAAAAATAAAACCTAGATCTTCAATTTAAACATAAGGTTATCCACAAGTTAATTAAGACAAATATTATTTTTTTAATTAAGAGTTTATTTTCCTTTGTTTTTAATAAATAATTTATTATGGAAAAAAACAAATTTCTTACAAACGTCAATGTACTTAATAATCTTAATAGAGAGAACAACTCACAACCACATGACAATGAAGCTGAGGAGATTCTCTTAGGTGCTTTGATTAGTGATAATAGCTCTATAGAAAATATAGAAAATGGTTTAGCTGATTATCATTTCTATGTTCCCATGATAGGAAGAATATTTAAAGCAGTTGAAGAACTAACAAATAAAGATCAGATAGCAAACCCTTTAACCTTAGATCATTATTTTTCTGATGACACGGCCTTCAACGAGATAGGTGGGAAAAAATATTTATCTAGCCTTTGTGAAGGCAATCTTGGATCTAGCATTGTCAAAGATTACGCTAATTTAATAATTGAATTATATAATAAGAGAGAATTAATAAAAATAGCACAAAATATTATTTCAAGTTCTCAAAAGTTAGATTATGAAAAGAACTCTGCAGATTTAATTGAAGAAGTAGAAGCAAAACTTTATGATATTACGGAAAATAAACATTCTGAAAAAAACAAATTGCTTTCCTTTTCTGAATCAATAAATCAAGCTATGTTATCAGCTAAAGTAGCTCATAAAAATAAAGGCAAACTATCTGGTATATCTTCAGGCTTTTTAGCTGTAGATGATTTATTAGGTGGATTACATAAATCAGACTTAATAATACTTGCAGGAAGACCATCGATGGGGAAAACTGCTTTAGCTACAAATATGGCTTATAATGCCGCTTCAAATAAAAAAGAAGGCAAGTCAGTAGCTTTTTTTTCATTGGAAATGTCTGCAGAACAGTTAGCAAATAGAATATTAGCTGAACAAGCATCTTTATCTTCAGATCAAATTAGAAGAGGTAAATTAACTAAAGAAGATTTTGCTAACTTATCAATAGTTAGTAAAGAAATTTCTAATAATAAACTTTTTATAGATGATACACCTTCAATAAGTGTTTCAACGTTAAGAACTAGAGCTAGAAGGTTAAAAAGGAAATTAGAAAATGGAGAACTAGGTCTCATTGTGGTTGATTACTTACAACTAATGAGAGGTAGTAGAAAATATGAAAATAGAGTACAAGAAATTTCTGAAATAACTCAAGGATTAAAATCTGTTGCTAAGGAGTTAAATGTTCCAATTTTAGCTTTATCCCAATTATCAAGAGCTGTAGAGCAAAGAGAAGATAAAAGACCTCACCTTGCAGATTTAAGAGAATCTGGTACCATTGAACAAGATGCTGATGTAGTAGTTTTTATCTTTAGACAAGAATATTATGAAGAGAGATCTGAGCCTAAATCATCTGGAACTGAAACTTCAGTGTCTTTTCATGAAAGATATATTAAGTGGCAAGAAAATTTGAAAAAATGTAAAAATATTGCTGATGTAATTGTAGCGAAGCAAAGACATGGACCTATAGGCTCTTTGCAACTACATTTTGAATCTAAATATACCAAATTTTCAAACCTCACTGATGAAAAAAATCAGCCCAAAAATACTACATGAGATGAAAAAAGATTTTGTAAAAAATAATATAGAATTACAAATAAACCTAAAAAACCTAAAAGTTAATTATACTAATTTAAAAAGAATTGCTCCTAAAACTATTATTGCTGCATGCGTAAAAGCTGATTCATATGGACTAGGTGCTTATCAAACTTGTAAAACTTTATTTGATTTAAAGTGCAAGGATTATTTTGTTGCTACTATTGAAGAAGCTATTTCTTTAAGGGAAATTTTTAAAAATATAAATATATACCTTCTGAATGGTGTTAATGATTTAGAATCTTACATGAGAATTAAAAATTATAATATAACAATAGTTATTAATAATACACATCAGTTTGAAATATTAAAATCAGCCTATAAAGCAACGAATAATAAAATAAAAAGCTGTATTCATATCGATAGTGGTATGAATAGATTAGGGTTTAGCTACCAGGAATTTAAAAAAAACTTAAGTAACTTTATAAAGTATTTGGATATTAAAATTATTATGAGCCATATGGTGAATTCAGAAAATAGGTCCTCTTTGAATAGTAAACAGCTAAAATCTTTTAATAAAACCAAAGAAGGGCTTAGAAAACTTAAAAATACTAAATTTAGCTTAGGTAATTCAAATGCTAGTTTTCTATCAGAAAAATTTCACTTTGATATGATAAGAGCTGGAGGTTATATTTACGGTTTAGATCTGCAAAAAAAAAATCAAAGTAAAAATGTTTTGACTTTAAGAGCTAAGATTATTCAAATAAAAAATTTAAAAAAAGGCAATAGTATTGGTTATGGAGCTAAGTATATTACCCAAAAAGACTGTACTATTGGCACTCTAGCTATTGGTTATGCAGATGGCTTACCGAGAAATTATAAAGGTTATGCTTTTCTTAAAAGGAAAAAAGTAAAATTTGTGGGTAATATATCTATGGATTTAAGTTGCATTGATGTCTCTGGCATAAAAAGAGTAAAAGTTAATGATTGGGTTGAAATATTTGGAAAAAATATATCTATATTTGATTTTGCTTCATCCTGTGAAACTATTACCTATGAAATTAGCAGTAAAATTGGTTCTAGAGTAAAAAGAGTATATAAGATATAGTGTAAATATTTAAAGAGGTATTCTTGAGTCTAATAAATAACTTTAATCAATTTGATTTATTAGTTTTATCACTAACTATAATCTCTATGATTTATGGTTATATAAGGGGTTTAATAAAAGAAATATTATCAATTTTTTCAATTTGTATTTCTGTATACTTTTCAATTACTCTTTACCCTCATATTAGTCTTACCGTTAAAGAATATATAGAAATGGCGTTATTAGCTGATAGTATATCTTTTGCGGTCTTATTTTTACTCATATATTCTTTTATTAATATTTTTAGTAATTTTATTGTTTCAAACTTATCTAAAAGCCAATTAAAAGTCTTTGATAAAAATTTTGGTATTCTTTTTGGTTTTTTTAGGTCATTATTAGTATTCTCACTTTTAAATATTTTACTTACTTGGATTATTTGGAACAATAAGACACCTGCATGGATAAATGAGTCAAAAACAATTATATTTATAAATTATACAAGTGGAAAGTTAATTAAAATGCTACCTCAGAAAAGTATAAAAAAAATTGAAGAGACTTTTAACGTTAATATTAAAAAATCAACTAGTGATTTTTTAATTAAAAAAAATATAGATAAATATAGTGAACCTATAATTAATAAACCAAAAAATAATAACTCTCAAGGTTATAGTGATAATGACAATGACTCTCTTGATAAGTTGTTTAATATTGAGAGTAATAATTAAATTTTATGATATGCTAAATTTTGATGATAAAATAAGAGATAAATGTGGAGTTTTTGGAGTATTTGGCCACAAAGATGCAGCTGCACTAACCGCATTAGGTCTACATGCTTTACAACATCGTGGACAAGAGAGTGCTGGAATTGTATCTTTTGATGGAAAAAATTTTAATAATCAACTTTATTTAGGGTTAGTTGGGGATTATTTTACAAAAGAAAAAGTTATAGAAAGGCTTCCAGGGGAGTCATCCTTAGGTCATGTTAGATATTCAACTACCGGTAAAACATTATTTAAAAATATTCAGCCTCTATTTGCAGATCTACTAGGTGGAGGGTTAGCATGTTCCCATAATGGAAATTTGACCAATGGTATAGAATTAAGAAAAAAGCTAGTTAAAGATGGTGCTATTTTTCAGTCAACTTCTGATACTGAGGCATTTATTCATCTAATTTCTAAAAGCAAAGAAAAAACTATTGTTAATAAAATAATTGATGCTTTGTATGATATTAAAGGTGCTTATAGTTTTGGTTTATTAACTAATAAAAAATTGATTGGTATCAGAGATCCATTGGGTATAAGACCTTTAGTAATAGGTTCTTTAGGTAAGGCAAAAATTATATCTTCTGAAACATGTGCTTTAGACATAATAGGCGCAAAATTTGAAAGAGAAGTAGCTAATGGTGAAATAGTAGTAATTGATAAAGAAGGTATAAAAAGTTATAATCCTTATAGGAATTCAAAGGAAAGACCTTGTATCTTTGAATATATTTATTTTGCAAGACCTGATAGTGTTTTAGCTGGTAAAAGTGTTTATGAATGTAGAAAACAAATGGGTAGACAGTTAGCTAAAGAAGTATCTACTAAAGGTGATATCGTAATACCTGTGCCCGACTCTGGAGTTCCAGCAGCCTTAGGCTATTCTGAAGAGTCAAAAATTCCTTTTGATTTAGGTATTATAAGAAATCATTATGTAGGAAGAACATTTATAGAGCCTACTCAAAAAATTAGACAGCTAGGAATAAAACTAAAACACAATACAAATAAGAAATTGATCAAAGGTAAAAAAGTAATTTTGATAGATGATTCAATTGTAAGAGGAACAACTGCAATTAAAATAATTGAAATGATAAGAGAAGCTGAAGCCTCTGAAATACATATGAGGATATCTAGCCCTCCAATAAAGTTTCCTGATTACTATGGAATAGACACACCTAAAAAAGAAGAGCTTATAGCTTCTACTCATACGATAGAGGAGATGAAAAAAATACTAAAATTAGACTCACTTCATTTCTTATCTATCAAAGGCCTATATAAATCTATGGGATATGCAGATAGAAATAATAAAGATCCACAATTTACTGATCACTGTTTTACTGGAGATTATCCCACAGAGCTAACTGATAAAGATGAAGGTATCCTTTCTTCTCAATTGTCTCTACTCAGTGATAGTTAACTTTTTACTTTTTATAGGGGTTTTTTGAAGACATTAGATTTAATCTAATTGGAATGCCTTCTAACTTAAACCTTTCTCTTATTTTATTAGTTATATATCTTTTAGTAACTTTTGGTACTTTAGAATTTTTATTATGATATATAGAAAAAGTTGGAGGTCTAATTTTTTTTTGTGATATATACTTGAACTTTAAAGAACCTGCATACTTTTGATTACCTGTATTTTCCCAAATACTTGGAAACCATCTATTTAGTTCAGAAGTATTTATTTTTTTATTCCATTTTTTATATATATCAATAACAGCTCTAAATACTTTATCTCTACTAGATTGTTCTTTTGAAGATATGAGTAAGACACAAATTCCTTTTGCATCAAAGAATATTTCTTCAACTTTTTTCATTACATCTTTTTCTCTTAGATTCTTATCATCTATTAAATCCCACTTATTAAATATTAATAATATAGACCTTCCCTCTTGAATAATATAATTAGATAATGTTATATCCTGACTTGAGATACCCTTTACAGCATCAATTATTAATATAGCACAATTTGCATATCTTATCTCTTTTCTAGAAAAATAGGCAGATGCCTTTTCTATATTATAGTTAATTTTATTTTTTCTTCTAAGCCCAGCAGTATCAATCAATTGAAAAAAATTATTTTTGTAGTTTATTTCAGTTAATATTGAATCTCTAGTAGTTCCTGAGACTGGGGCAGTAATAACTCTATCATCTGCACATAATAAATTATATAGTGTAGACTTTCCTACATTTGGCTGGCCTACTATAGAGATTCTTATAGAGTTTTTTTTTTTAAAACTACTATTATCAGACTTAATATTAGTTTTTGGTATTTTATCTTTTATCACATTATAGATGGAATTTATTGCACTCCTACTAATAGCTGAAATCTTTATATACTCTCCAACTCCAAAATCATTTAATGTATATTCATTATTTTTAGAATCTTTTAACTCTGATTTATTAGCTACTAGAATAATATCATTAAGCCTTCTTCTTATTAAACTCCAACATGCTAAATCCTCTGAGGTAAAACTTATGCTAATATCTACTACAAATAAGATCAAATGAGCCTTATCTATCAGTGAATTAATTGTTCTATTAGTTTTGTTGCTTATTTCACTTTTCTTGGTAGTGTAACCTGCCGTATCTATTAAATTAAATTCAATATCATGTAAAACACATTTTGATATTTGATAATCACGAGTTAATCCATACTCATCTCCAGTTATTGCTTCTTTTTTACCTATTAGAGTATTAAATAAAGTAGATTTTCCAACGTTTGGTCTTCCTATAATTAATATAAAGTTTTTAAAATCACTCAATTGAAACTACAGCTCCATTTTTAAGCATTAAATATAATTTACCCCCTACAACTAGAGGACTAGTCGTAGGGAAGCTTGGCATTTTCTTTATAGATAGAATTGAGCCATTAAAAGGATCGATAATTATTAGTTTTTTTTCGCCGCCTACGATTATTAATTTACTATTTATCAATATAGGAGCCATCCATCTGTATCTATATTGATCAGAAAGACCTTCATCAATATTAAGTGACCATTTAACACCGCCATCAATGATATTTAGGCAAATTAATTCTTTATTTTTATTAATTATAAAAATATTATTTCCATTTACAGCAGGTGTCTGTGTAGAAAAAATGTCTTTTGTCCAAAATTTATTTCCTGTCTTTTTATTGATTGCTGATAGTTTTCCTACAGCGCTTGTCATGAATACCATATCCCTTTTAATTACAGGGAAGGCATCAATATCAGTAAAAGTATTAGTGGTTTCCTTTACTTCAAGGTCAATAAAACTATTTCTCCATATTTCTCTACCGTTATTTAGATTTAAGGCAAAGAAATCACCATTTGAATATGGAACAATTACGATATTTTCATCTATGGCTACTTTGGGACTGCTCATTAGTGTAGTGTTATTAAATAGCCCTTGATGCTCCCATAACAAGTCTCCACTTTCTGCATTTAAAGCATAAAGCTTATTGCCTAAAGTCAAAGATAATAACTTATTATCATAAATAGTTGGTGAGGATCTAAGTGCAGATTCTATATCTTTCACCCATATTACTTCTCCAGATTCTATATCTAGGCTTATGATTTGTCTATAGGGCGAATTAATAATTAATGTATCTTTATAGATAGCTAAACCTCCGCCAATATCATGATTTTTTTCACCCTCTGATGATATATTTTTTTTCCAAATGATTCTTTTTTCTATTAAGTCAAATGAAATAACATTACTTTTAGCATCTAAGAAAAATATATTATTTTTATAAATAACTGGCTGAGTTAAGATCTTACTATTTTTAGTTTCCCCTTTACCAGAAACTAATGTTTTAAAAACTTCTAATTTAGAATCCGATAAATGATTTATAGAAAGATGATTAGCAGAGCTATTACTCTGCAACCAATCTGACGTAGTTGAAGATTCATCCAAAACTACTTCAATTTTTGATTTAAGAATAGGAATATTTTCATTATTTTCTTCTTTTAAAATAGCTATTCTTTTACCTGGGAGTTTAATTTTTTTTTTTTCAAACCCTAAGAATTCTCTTGTACCACAGCCAGTAAGTACAACTATGCTAATTAAAAAAAAAAAATATTTAACTGTCTTTTTCATAATACAATGTAATACTATCAATCATCTCTAAAGCTCTATTCTTAATAGGCATACTAGCTTGTTGGTTATTTACAATTTTATTAAAGTTTTTTAATGCATTATCATATTCTTTTTTTGAAAAATATAAATGCCCTCTTAATTCATGAGCTAATAGTGCCCACATTCCGCTGTAAGAAAGTAATTCTCCAATATGAAAATTAAAATTTTCAATATTATTTTGCTCAAGATAGACTTGCGCATAATAATAATCTAATACTTTATTCATATCGTTATTAGACTTTGTATTTTTTTTTATGATATCAAGGGATTTCAAAGCCTCTACATAATTTTTACTCTCGAAACTTAATTTAAATACTAATAAATTAGACAATTTTTGATAGTTCTTATTATTTAGCTTAGCTAATTTTTTAAGTTCGTCTTTTGCCCTATTTGGATCTTCATCTATAATAGATAAGATTTTTATATAATAGTCAGAAATCGTAATAACTTCTTTCTTTTTGTAATTAGAATAAAAAGTGATAGTTAAACTAACTAAAACTAATAAAATAATTGTAGAAATTATCCAAACTTTAAATTTATAAAATAAACCTTTAATTTTCTCTAAATAAACCTCATTATTTATATTATCAAATGGATCACTCAAAACTATTACCTCTTATAATTTATTTAATTTATATATTTTTAATTGTATGATAATACATTGAATCTATAAAAAAAAAATGAAAATTTTTGTTAATAATGTAAATATTTCCTATTCTATTACAGGCAAAGGCCTGCCTTTATTACTTCTTCATGGCTACCCCCAAACCAAAATAATGTGGAGGAAAGTCATTCCCTATCTTTCAAAGCATTTTACAGTTGTTTCATCTGACATAAGAGGTTATGGAGATAGCGATAAACCATCTTCTAATAATACTAATACTACCTATTCAAAGAGACAGATGGCTAAAGATCAGATACTGTTAATGAGAAAATTAGGTTTTGATAAATTTTATTGTGTAGGACATGATAGAGGAGCAAGAGTATTTCATAGAGCTATACTTGATTTTCCAGAAAAAATAAAAAAGTTAGTTTTAATCGATATAGTTCCAACTTTACATATTTATAATAATTTAAATAAATCTATTGCAGATAGTTTTTTTCATTGGTTTTTTCTTTCACAAAAAAAGCCATTTCCTGAAAATATTATCTATAATAACAAAGAATTCTATGTAAAGAGTATGTTAGGAAGATTAAGTGATACAAATCAATTTTTAGAGGAAAACATTATTCAAACTTATATTAAAAAGTTTACATATAAATCTATACAAGCAACTTGTGAAGACTATAGAGCAGGAGCTGGCATCGATCTCATGCATCATAGGAACGATAAAGCCAAAATAAATTGTCCAACATTAATCCTTTGGGGGAAAAATAGTCTAGTGGGGAAAAACTTTAAGCCCTTAGAAGTTTGGAAAAAATATGCTCAAAATTTAGAGGGGTTTCCGTTAAATGGAGGTCACTATCTTCCTGAAGAAACTCCTACAGAAGTGGCTAAAAAAATATTAAATTTTTTTTTAAAATAAGGTTTTCTACCCTCTTCCAATAAATGGCATTTTATTAGCCATAATTGTTAAATTCAGAATGTTTGTATCTAACGGTAGTTTTAATATATTAACAACTGTTTTTGCTACATTTTCAGCATCCATAGTAGCTTCTTTTAATACTTTACCACTTGGCTGGATTACTCCACTTTTAAATGATCTTGTTAGAGCTGTTTCTGCATTTCCAATATCAATCTGACTACATAATATATTATCATTTCTTCCATCTAAAGATATACTTTTAGTAAGCCCAGTAATTGCATGTTTCGATGTAGTATAAGCAGTGGTTCCCGGTCTAGGACTGAATGCAGAAATGGAACCATTATTAATTATTCTTCCTCCTTTAGGTTTTTGCTCTTTCATTATTTTGTATGAATATTTAGCACATAAAAACATACCATTTATGTTTGTATCAATTACTTTTTTCCAATCCTTAAATTTTATTTTATCTATTGTACTAGCTTCTATTCCTATTCCTGCATTATTGAATAATAAGTCTAATCTTCCATATTTTTTTTGAATATGAATAAATAGTTTTCTAACATCACTTTCTTTCGAAACATCACATTTGATGATATGACAACTTCCAATATTATTTTTTTTTATTGATTGTTGCTTTGTAATAATTAGATTTTCTTTTTTTCTTCCTACTAAATAAACATCAAGTCCTTCTTTTGCCAGAGCTAACGCAACAGCCTTTCCTATTCCTGAACCAGCTCCTGTAACTATTGCTACCTTATTGTTATTTGTTTTTTTTTTCAACCTGATCACCAAAAGCATTCTTAATAAGAGGCTTAATTACTTCATCTTTAAGATTAATTCCTACTCCACACTTAATTTTTAGATTATTATATTCTCGCCTATATGTCTCAAGCCCTAGCTCTTTTGCCTTATTTATTATTTTTATCTTTTCACTATCTGGAGTAAGTGGATCCATATATAAACGTTGTAACTTTAAGAAAGAAAAAGGGTTTCCAAATAAAAATGCATCGTTACCATCTTTAATTTCTAAATCATTTTTCTTATGCAATGGGCAACCATCTAAGCAAGCATAACATTCTATACAGGCTGTTAGGTTATGGTATGACAAATCAGCCTCAACATTTAAGTTATTTTTTGAAGAAATATTATTATACTCTTTCATTTGTCTGGCGATTCCATCTCTTTTAACTATAAAGTCTTTAACGACAGGTAAAGTAGCAATAGGACTTAGCGTATCTCCTTCTTTTACTCTTGCTCTGCAAGCTAACCTTGGTTTATCATTTACATCAATGGTGCATACACCACAGTTTCTTGCTCTACAGCCATATCTAAAAGCAATATCTTCTAAATGTTCTTCTTGGACTTGTAACAAGACATCTAATGCCATAGGCCTTTCATTTTCGAACCTTTTAATATATTGGTAATCTACTATTTTTTTCTCTTGTTTCCTTTGTAACTTTAATTTTATATTTAATTTTTTTTGATTTTCCATTTTATTTTTAACCTATATTCATATTTTATTGAGGTTTTCTCCTGGAGCAGCTGATGTACTTCCTGGCTCAATTTCTATTGGTTTATTGAATAATTTTTTATATTTTTTTTCAATAATTATGTCACTTATATTTTCAGGTAAATATCTTAAGATTCTAGCTTTCATTAGTCTAAATTTTTCAGAAAGTTTATAAAGTACTATTCTTTTTATAGGAGTTCTTTCTCTATTAATTTTAAAAGCTTGGTAACTATTTTGATTGTTAATCTTTACTAAAGTAGAATAAGGTTTAGATAAAAGACTAGAGGTTTTTTTATCTAACCTGACGTGCCCTCCAACACTTTTATCTCTTTTCAAAGAAGCCAGAGTTACAGCTTTGGCTGTGTCTATCATATTTTTTAGTTCTACCATATCAATAAATTGCTGGTTCCATATTTTATCTTCTGGAATATTTACTTTCTCCAATTTTAATTCAAGCTTACTTAGATAAGAAAGCATTTTTTTTAATTTTTTTTCTGTTCTAGCCGGCCCTATATTATCCCAACATTTTTTTTGTAATTCTAATTTAAGCTTATAAACTTTTAGTTTACCATTTCTACTGAACATTTTTTCATAATAACTATAATGCTCATGAAAAAAGTCTCTGTGATTTTTGGCTTTAAATTTTTTAACATTTTCTGCAGCTGACTTTCCAGCTCTATATCCAAATACTGCTAGCTCTGTTAGTGACGTTGAGCCTAGCCTGTTTGCGCCAAATAAACCACCCATTGCTTGACCAGCAGCATATAATCCTTTTATGATTTTAGGATTGTTTAAATCTTTATCACTTTGATAAACTCTAGCATTTTCGTCTACTCTTATTCCCCCCATGCTATAATGAGCGCCAGGTCTTACTTCCCATGGTATTTCAGCTTTGCCAGCCTGTTTTCCTAATGCTTGTCTTGCGTTATTGTAAGCAGAAGGCAAAGCACTTTGTAAATATTTCATAAAATACTTTCCTGACCTAGGAGCAGATTTATTTTTAGTCATGTCTAAGTATGCTCCTCCATTAGGACTTCCTCTTCCATCTTCTACTGCTCTCATTATCGCTTCTGAACATTCTGCTCTTGTTCTAAGATAAACACTATCTAAAATAACCTTGTTATTTTTATCTTTAAGAACACCAAGAAAACTAGCTGTTGATGGCTCTCCTGCTAATAAACCTTCATAAGAAGGAGGAGATGCTAAACAAAATGGTAGAAATTGAATTTGCTCCATATCTAATAAATCAGCTCCAGCTCTAATTGCTAATGCATAGCTATCCCCAGTATTTCCTCTCATTGTATCTGTTTTAGGAAAAAAAAGAGTTGATAATCCTCCTGAAGCTATTACTACAGATGGAGATTTTATAAATAATAACTTGCCTCTAATCGCATCGTATACAATACCTCCTAATACATTTGAAATATTATCTTCTCCTGTTTCTTTAACTACTTCTAAAAACCAACTGTCTTCAAAATATCTTACGTTTTTATATTTTATTATTGTATCCCAATTAGTATGCCCAAAAGCAATTCCACTATTTTTATGCCCAACTGATCTAGATTTATTATGTCCTCCCATAGCAATAGCTAAAGTCTTTGGTTTATTATTTAGTTTATTTATTGAAGGTCTTAAACCATTAACTCTTAGACGATCATATGCACTTTTACTATCATTAGCAAAAGCTGCCGTTATTTTTTTATCAGGTAAATCTGCTCCAGCCAATTTAATATTTTCTGACAGCACTTCTTTGCTATCAGTTTCATCTCCCGCCTGTCTCACTGTCATAACTCCTTCACATATTTTTGTATCTGAAGAGCTTAAAGGATCTTTTGAAATAACTATAACTTCAAGTCCCTCTTCAGCAGCAGCCTGTGTTGCTTGACTTCCTGTACCCCCTGATCCTATTATAAGAACATCACACTCTAAATTTTCTATATAATCAATATTATTCATTGATTTCAATGCTTAATACAAAACTTTTAAAAATATTTTTGAAAATTTTCATTATTTTATTATAGTATAATTTATGTTTGATAGAAGAACTTTTTTAATTAAATCAGCTGCAATTGCAATTTTAGGGAATAGTTTTTTAAATAAATCTCATTCTAAAAATAATGACTTATCTAATGAATATAATCCTATAAAAAAAAAAATATTAAAAAGTAAAAATAAAATACCTTCAATTGGAATGGGAACTTGGTTAACATTTGATATAGGCTACAATACTAAAAAGCTTTTGCAAAGAACTGAAGTTTTAAAAATATTTTTTAAATATGGTGGAGGATTAATTGATTCCTCTCCAATGTATGGAACTTCAGAGAGAGTTATTGGTAAATGCCTAAATAATATTAATGAAAACTACAATTTAATATCTGCTACTAAAGTTTGGACTCCTAATACATGGCATGGCATTAAACAAGTAGAAAATTCCTTGAATTATTGGAATTTAAACAAACTAGATTTATTACAAGTTCATAATTTAGTTAATTATGAAAACCACTTAGAAAAATTATTTCAATATAAAAAAGATAATAAGATCAATTATATTGGCATTACAACCTCACATGGTTGGCGGCATAACAAAACTAAAGAAATTATGGAACGTTATGATATAGATTTTGTTCAATTTACTTACAACATAGTTGATCGTGAAGCAGAAAAATATTTATTAGAATTAGCACATGAAAAAAAAATATCTGTTATTGCTAATAGACCTTTTCAAGGAGGCAATCTATTTAATTTAGTTAAAAATAAAAATATTCCTTCATGGGCTAAAGATCAAGGAATAAAAACCTGGTCTAGTTTTTTCTTAAAGTACATTATATCTCATAAAGCAATTACGTGTGCCATACCAGCAACTTCCAAAATAGAACATATGCAAGAAAATATGGAAGCCATGTATGGCTTTTATCCTGATAAAGCTTTTAGAAAAAAAATGGAAAGCCACATAATAAACATTTAACTTACCAAACTAGTAATCCTATATTTTTTTTTATCCATTTTTTATGTAATTTAAAATCAGGACAATACTCTGAGACTTCATTCCAAAAAGATTTTGAATGATTAAAGTAGATGATATGACAAAGCTCATGAATAACGACATAATCTATAACTTCTTCTGGCATCATTATAAGTTTCCAATTAAAAGATAAATTACTTTTATTACTGCAACTGCCTAATCTTAACTGGTAAGATTTAATAGAAAAACTTTGAAATTTCACTCCTATTTTTTTTGAAAAGAATGCTAATTTATTTTCTATTAAGGATTTACATTCATTTTTATACCAATCTTCTAATACATTTTTGTATTTCTTATTTTTAAAATATGTTAATAATAATTTATTTTTAGATATTAAAACATTATTTTTAGTATCTTTTTTTATGTCAACTATATATTTATTACCTAAGTAAAAAACAACACTTCCATTCTTTAATGCATTTATTTTTCCTATACTATTGGTATTTTCTAATATTCTTTTTTCTATCCATTTTTTTTTTTTTTTTAATAAACATATTATGTAGTCATCTTTAACAAAGTATGGTGCATTAATTAATACGTTATTATTTACAACTCTAATACTAATTGATTTTTTCCTTTTTGTTTTTTTTAATTGGATGAATTTTGAAAAACTAAGTCCTTCAATATTGGATATATTAGTATTTTCTTGAGAATTTACTTTTATAAATAAGCTTTCAATAAAACTTTTGATCATTGAATCTAATTAATTCTTTAAATTTATATTAATAATCAATTATTAACATCTATAACTATTCTACCATATGAATTGTTATTAAGCATACCTTCAGCAGCATTAATCACATTACTTAGAGATATAGTTTTTGTCATTTTTTCTAAGTCATTTAAATTTAAGTCAGACTCTAGCCTCTGCCATGCTTTTACTCTAGATTCCATTGGACAATATACACTATCAACACCTGCAAGTGTAACACCTCTTAAAATGAAAGGCATTACTGTTGCGGGAAAATCAAATCCTTGAGCTAGCCCACAGGCAGCTACAGTTCCACCGTATTTTATAGATGCACAAATATTTGCTAGTGTAAAACTTCCAACTGAATCTATAGCACCTGCCCATATTTCTTTTCCCAAAGGTCTCCCTTTCTCAGATAACTCTGTTCTATTAATAATTCTTTTAGCACCTAAGGATTTAAGATATTCTTCATGCTCAGCTCTACCTGAAGAGGCACATACTTGGTAACCTAATTTATTTAAGATAGAAATCGCAGTACTTCCTACACCTCCTGAGGCGCCCGTAACCAAAATTTCTCCCTTATCAGGAGTTACTCCATTTTTTTCTAGGGCTATTACGCAAAGCATAGCTGTATATCCTGCTGTACCAATAGCCATTGCCTGTTTTTGAGTAAACTTTTCTGGTAACCTTACTAACCAATCACCATTCACTCTTGCTTTCTGAGACATACCTCCCCAATATTTTTCACCAACTCCAAATCCATTTAAAACCACAGGATCTCCAACCTTAAAATTTTCGTTAGAACTTTCTTCAACTTCCCCTGAAAAATCTATCCCTGGAACAATAGGAAAACTTTTTACGATTGGAGATGATGATGTGATAGCTAGTGCATCTTTATAATTAAGTGTTGTGAAGTTTACTTTAACTAGCACATCACCTTGTGGTAAATCAGAATTTTGTATTTCTTCTACTTTACCAGTTGCATTTTTATCATCCTGCTTATTTAAGACTAATGCTTTAAACATTTTTACTCCTCTAAATTTTATTAAAAAATTTTATGGCCCTGACCACTCTATAGGGCATATTTCTGCAGACTTTCCATCAAAGTCCCACACTCTACCGTAATCTCTTACTCTAGAACGGTTTCCTTTTGCTACAATCACTTCAGGCCCCATCCAATATTTAGTATTATTGATTGTAACAGGCTCATTTGAAGAAATGCCTTCTATCATTTCTACTTGTCCTTGAATTTTTCTTCCAATATTTATAGTTCTTTTTTTACCATCCCTAATTATATCTACAGAAGTTTTTTCTGCCCCAATAATTTCTGAAACTAGTGCCGTAAAAAGTCCTGTTGTACCGCCTGCAGCTCCTGAAAAAATACTTAGTATGCCGTTATAAGCTTTATCGTTTGCTTTGTCATCAACATAGGCAGCTACTTTCCAGTTTCCTTCACCCATTCTACCAGGTATATCAACCAATAAACCTACATTTAAACCTTTTAAAGATTCGCCTTCATAATGTCCCTCATCTATAATTATACCCATCCAAGCATGACAATGACCTTCTGTAGGAGGATGAGCTCCTAGTGACACAACACAAGGGCAAAATACATCACATGAACAATTTAAAATTAACTCTCCTTGAATTTTCCAGTCTGTAGGTTTCTTATTTGGTCTTTGCATTTTTCTTCTTATTTAAAATTTTTAACTATTAAATATATACCAATACTAATTAGAAGTATACCTAACGGTTTTTTAGTTATAACTCCTATTTGAGGAAGTTTTTCCAATATAACTATTAAAGTTACTAAGCCCATCCATATAAAATTCATATAACCCATTACAAAGGCTAAAATCATAAATCCCCAACAACAACCAATACAAAATAGACCTAATCCTAAACCCATTTTTACTCCACCAAGTAAACCATTTTTCCATTTTTTTATAAAATAATTGAATGGAGTTATACAGACACCATGGCAAAAATCTTTAATTTTAGTAAACTGAAAAGCTCCAACAAGAATAACTAGTGCTGGAACTAACCAAACAGATTTAATTATGCCCTCATTATTGATAAATTTAGTATTCATTAAAAAAACTTGTAAGTAGGCAATACTCAAGGAAAAAATAGTCCACATTATTATATAGCCTAATAATAATCCAACCCAACCTCCCCAGGTTCCATGAGCACTCTTTATTAAATCCTGATAAGTTAAAAAAGTAGGTACCATTGTCGGAAGCATCATTGCTAACATCATTATAGACCACATAGAAAATAACATTTTTAGTGACACCATATAGCTCATATCCATAGAGTTCATAGACATGTCCATTACTATTTTGCCTGTCCAGTCAAACCCCATAGTAGCTGACATATTAAATAAATATAACCAAGAGAGGATTATTAGTAAAAAAAAACTCAACCATATAATTGATCTAATTAAACTCTTATTCATTTATGTATTATTACCTTTCGAACTTTTCAATTTCTAAAATTAATTGTGAAACCAACTCACCAATAATAGGAATAAATTCAATTTTTGACAAACTAAATGTTAAAAAAGAAACTAGTATAGTTGCTCCTAAAACCCAACCTAAACCTGATGCAAGCCCTCTGAAAAAACTTATAATTATAAGTTTTCTAGATGAATTATAAATCTTGAAAATATTATGATTATACAATTTTTTTATATTATCATTTAGTTTTTTTATTTCTTCGTTATTAGTTTTCATTGATTAACACACTTAATTATACTTTGATAGGTTATATTCTCTTTTAGAACCAGCTACAGTATCAAAGTATTTTCCAAAGATATGTAAGTATAGCCCGCTTAAAATTTCAGATTCTATAGAAGTCTTTTGAGGATTAGCATCTAATTCATAATTTATTTTTTCATTTGAAACTATCTTATTAATTATATCTTTTGTAGAACTTAAAAAGTTATTTCTTTCTTCTATGTCCTGATTATTAAATAGATAAACTTTTTTTATTTCTTCTATAGCTTTTTCACCTTTCACTGCTATTTCTTCTAAGTCAATATGAGATATATCACACATTAAAACTACTCCAAGGTCTCTGGAAGAAATACTTAATTCACTATTATCTTTAATAATTTCAAATAAATCTGATGTTTTTGATACTTTGTTAACATCAACTGTATATTTTTTACCATTTATTTTATTAAAAATGAAAATACTTTCTTTATGACCCAAGCAATATTTCTTTAAGTTTATTCTAAACTCTTCAACAGTATTTGGAGTTTTAATATCTTCTATTTTTAACATTGTATATTTATTAATGTTGAATGGTTTCTATTAATTTACCATTTTTATATATTTGAGTTTTTCGTAATTGACCACTCATATAGTATTCAAAACATTCACCATCTTTTTTGCCTAATTTGAAGTTACCTTTTTTTTGTAAGGTACCATTTTTATTAAAGAATATATATACTCCGTCTGTTTTACCCTCTTTATAATTAATTTTTATATGCAATTGCCCACTCGCGTAATACCTTACCCATTCTCCATCCCTTTTACCGTCTTTGTAATTACTTTTAATCCATAATTGACCATTATTATAAACTAACCATTCACCTTCTATTTGGCCTTCTACTATATTACCTCGTCTTCTACCAACTACCTTACCACTAAATGGTTCTTCCTTAAATTTCTCATAAAAAAGTCCATCTCTTTTTTGTAAATCATTGAAATCAATGTCTTTACTACAAATAATTGAAGTAAATAATAAACTTAATATGATCAGCAGGTGTTGCATAAAAGCATTACAACTAAATCTGTCTCTAATAACTAAAATTATAAACTCAAACAAGAATTTACTTTTTTTTGCTTTTCCATGTCCCTCCATATTGATATGATTGTATAAATTTTTTTTTTTATACCTTTTAAACAATCCTTGCAAACAAAAACCCATGCTTCATATGCTCTATTTCTTTTTACAAATTGCTCCTCATATCTACAACGATATAATATTTCTTTTTTCTCACCACAAATATAACATTTTTTTTTTCTATTTCTCAACCTATTACTTCAGAACTTTTTTTATTTTACTGTCATATTCAGCAAAGTATTGGGAGATAATTTCTAATTCAAAAAAAGATAAGATTGATGTATTAGATTCTTTATCTAAAAGAAATTCAAAACTATATTCAAGTAATTTTTTTTTAGATATTTTTTTATCTGTTAAACCTTCATAGCATTTATCAGATAATATAATTGTATGTTTTGTAATAGTTTTCTGGTTCACTATTACTTCAAATTTATTATTTGAAATTTCTTTTATAGATATACTCATGTTTTTTTTAATAAACTCTGCAATTTTTACTCATAAAAGTTATATATCTACTTAGCAACAAATTAATAACTTTATAATACTTTATATCTATTTTCTAATTCTTTATGAAGAGTTTCTGTCAACTTGCACTTATCTTTAGAAAAACCTTTTGAAACTTTATATTTAGTAGCAAAAATACATTTTATTCCTTTAAACTTTTTCCATTTTCCAAACCCTTCAATAAATGTTGACTTTCCTGTTCCTCCTTCGTCTCCTTGGTTTGACCGTTCAGATAAAATCTAAAATTTTTCGTCATCACTGTCCAGATGTTCGCAAATTACTAATAAACCTTCGTAACTATTTATTATGCTTTGAATTGTTCCATAGCAAAAAGATGTTCCATAATTACTATAATTATTCGTCCAGCTTCCATTATTTTCATAAAGTGTAAACTTTTTTTTATTCAATAATTCCTGACATTTTAAAGATAATGTAAAATGACTGTCTTTAATAATTTCAAAAGAAACTGAGAAAAAAGAAATCAGATAAATTAATATAGTTATAAATAGTTTCATGTTTCACTTCCATTCAATTTTTTTTCTACATCAGTCATTGATTTCAATGAATTAAATTTTTTGATTTACTCCCACTCAATAGTTCCTGTAGGCTTTGAAATAGCATCATACGTTACTCTATTATTTTTCTCAACCTCATTTATAATTTTAGAAGAAATTTCAGCTAAAGATTTATTTGTAAATAGAAAATAATCTGCTGTCATACCATCTACAGAAGTTACTGCTCGCAGAGAGCACACATAATCATATGTTCTTTCATCACCCATACATCGTAATGTTCTAAAAGTAAAAGCACCACAAAAGCTTGCCAAGTTATATTATACAAATTGTACTTTATAATTTGTTCTATAAATAAAGTTTGCTATTAAAATTAAGTAGATATTATTAACTGGATATAGTTAAGAGGCAATTTTTAACTTACTGACGGTGGGTTTCGTTTTACTAAAAGACTCGGTGTTATAATTATAAAAATTCCTAAACAAATAAATATATATATCGCTAATATGGAAAGTTGAGTTTCTAATGTCAAACCGATATCTATTAATAATCCAATCAACCCAGGTGCTATAGACGTAGATATTACCATTA
>MDTB01007511.1_pt1 | contig 20923 bp, 18 predicted proteins | sample 811161 | NCBI WGS metagenome assembly MDTB01 (sample SAMN05326650, study PRJNA326480) | marine metagenome | isolation source: seawater | place: Mediterranean Sea | collected 2009
AAAGAAGGCAATTTCAGACAAAAGGTTTGAAATTCGTATCGATTGCAGTTTTCGGGAAACCATGCAATCCTGTGCCCGGTCTTCCCGTCCAGGGCAAGAAACAACCTGGATCGAGCCGGAAATGATTGATGATTATGAAAAGCTCCACCAAATGCGAATCGCTCACTCCATTGAAGCATGGCAGGAAGGTAAACAAGTTGGCGGTCTCTACGGGCTAGCCTTTGGGAAAATGTTTTTTGGAGAATCAATGTTTCACCAGGTTCCTGAAGCGTCCAAGGTATGTCTCGCTCATCTTGCAAGTCTCTCGGAAAAATACGGTGTTGAAATGATTGACTGTCAGGCACACACGCCCCATCTCGAAAAAATGGGTGCCCGGGAGATTCCGCGAATTCAATTTTGTGCAGATCTATCCCGCTTTTTACAGAATAAAGAATCGGTGATCCCATGGCAGGAGTTATCGAAATCTTCTATTCTTGCCGGTTCCTCCGAGAATTGAGATAAAAGGAATTCTTTTATATGAGCGAAACAAATCCTGAACATTCGAACCTAACCAAGCTTGGCGAGGGAGGCACCCAACCCAAGCGTGAGCTGGAGACTTTCCCCAACCGTAATCCCGAGCGTGACTATGTGGTCGAATTAAACACCAGTGAATTCACCTGCATCTGTCCCAAAACCGGACAGCCTGACTTTGCGGAAATCATGATCCGCTATGTACCCGATCAAAAGATCGTGGAATCAAAATCTCTCAAGCTTTACCTCTGGACCTTCAGGGACGAGGGTACCTTTCATGAGCACTTTGCCAACCGTTTGCTCGATGACTTGGTCACCGCACTTGATCCCCGTTGGTGCCGGGTCGAAGTAAACTTCAATGCCCGCGGTGGCATCGGAATCATTGTGTCCGCGGAGCATGGCACCCCCCCCTCCATCGCCTACGCATGAGCGAACAAAAAGAAATCGAGGTAGGAAACCTCAAAGTATCCAACGCTCTACCCTTCACTCTCTTTGGCGGCATGAATGTGCTGGAGTCCCGAGAGTTGGCCCTCGAAATTGCTGAAGCGTACAAAGAGATCACCCAAAAGCTAGGTATTCCATATATTTTCAAAGCTTCTTTTGACAAAGCAAACCGCTCATCGATTACCTCCTTTCGGGGACCGGGTTTGGAAAAGGGGTGCGAAATCCTCGCTGAAATCAAAGAGACCTATGATGTCCCCGTAATTTCTGACATTCATGAACCCTTTCAGGCAAAGCCGGCAGCTGAGGTAATTGATGTCCTTCAACTACCCGCTTTCCTTTGCCGGCAGACTGATCTCGTCGTGGCTCTGGCCAAGACCGGAAGGCCCATAAATGTCAAGAAAGCCCAGTTCCTCGCGGCTCATGAAATGGGACATATTATTACTAAATTTAAAGAAGCCGGGAATGATCAGATTCTTCTCTGCGAACGGGGGTCCTCATTTGGCTACAATAATCTGGTGGTTGATCCACTGAATTTTGGGATCATGAAACGCACCGGGTGTCCGGTTGTTTTTGATGTTACCCATTCTCTGCAAATTCCCGGTGGGCGTAGTGATTCTGCATGCGGACGCAGGCAGGCAGTCTTTGAACTTATGCTAGCAGGCATGAGTCAGGGGATTGGCGGACTCTTCCTTGAGTCTCATCCGAATCCTAGTGAAGCCAAATGCGACGGCCCCTGCGCCCTGCCCTTGGACAAACTCGAAGCCTTTCTGTCTCAGGCAAAAGCGATCGATGATCTGGTGAAAGGCTTGGAAGCAGTCGATATTCAATAACCAAATGAATAACGGGGAAGACTCATGGGAGACCCTCAAAAAATGGTTCCCTGATATAGAGCAAGAAACTTGGGAAAAGCTTCATGAATATACTTCTCTTCTGCGCGAGTGGAATGCCAAGATCAACTTGGTCTCTCGCAAAGATACCGACCGGCTTGAGGTCAAACATCTGGCTCATTGCCTGACCATCACAAAATTTCTCCGACTGATGCCCAAGGCCCGACTCCTAGATGTCGGAACTGGAGGTGGACTCCCGGGAATCCCCCTTGCGATTTGCTACCCCGAAGCACGCTTTACCCTGATGGATTCAATCGGTAAGAAAGTCATGGTTGTGGAAGACATGGTCAACCGATTGAGTCTTCAAAATGCAGAAGTAATCCGGGGACGAGTCGAGGAACTACCCAAGAAGAAATCTTATGACTTCGTTATTGGACGTGCGGTCACCGCCCTACCTACTTTTTTTGGCTGGGTGCAGAACAAAATTGCCAAGGGTGCCAAACACTCGCCGGCAAATGGTATTTTATATCTCAAAGGTGGAGACTACACCGAAGAATTAAACAGTTCCGGTTTACACCCCGCCAAAATATGGAATTTGGATAAACTTCTCCCTGAGGCTGAACTCGGTGAGAAGTTCCTGATTCATTTCAAGATCTAAGGATTCCAGACTTTAAACAGAGCCTCAGCAATGTGCGAAGGTGTCTCAGCAACGGAAATTCCTGCCTCCAGTAATGCTTCTACCTTAGCCTCAGCTGTGCCCTTTCCTCCGGATACAATTGCTCCGGCATGTCCCATCCGTCGGCCAGGAGGAGCCGTTCTACCGGCAATAAATGCAGCACAGGGCTTATGAACATTTTCTTTTATGAATTGAGCAGCTTCTTCCTCCGCAGTGCCACCAATTTCTCCAATAAGAATTATCGCTTCCGTATCAGGGTCCTCATGAAAAAGTTTTACCGCATCTAAATGACTGGTTCCATTAATAGGGTCCCCACCTATTCCAATGCAAGTGGACTGCCCGTGACCGGCACAAGTAATTTGCCAGACCGCTTCGTAGGTCAAAGTACCTGAACGGGAAACAATACCAACTTTACCGGGTTTATGAATGTAGCCAGGCATAATCCCGATTTTACACTCCCCCGGGGTGATGATACCAGGGCAATTTGGCCCGATCAGGCGAGTTTTGGATGTGGCCAAGCGGGCCTTGACTTCGGCCATATCACGGACAGGGATGCCTTCAGTAATAGCAATAACTAATGGAATTTCGGCATCAATTGCCTCTAGAATAGAATCCGCGGCAAAGGGTGGAGGCACATAAATCGCAGCAACATTGGCCCCTTCCTTATCAACAGATTCTTTAACGGTATCAAATACAGGAACGGAGTCCTGAAACTTTTGGCCTCCTTTACCTGGAGTTACGCCTGCGACTACATTCGTTCCGTACTCCATGCATTGAGATGTGTGAAAACTTCCCGCACTTCCGGTAATTCCTTGAACCACCAAACGGGTATCTTTGTTTACTAAAACGCTCATCTAAAATTATATTTTGTATTTCGGGTTTAGGCTTCTGCAGCCAACTTAACGATTTTCTCAGCAGCTTCGGCTAAAGAATCAGCAGGTTCTAGAGCTAACCCACTATCAGCTAGAATCTTTTTACCGGCTTCAACATTTGTTCCTTCCAACCGGACAACCAAAGGAACTTGCATGTCCAACTTACGGGCAGCATTGACAATCCCCGTGGCGATTACATCACATTTCATTATCCCGCCAAAAATATTAACCAGGATGGCTTTAACCGCATCATCTGAAACCAAAATACGGAATGCATTCTCAACCTGTTCCTCGTTGGCTCCACCCCCCACATCTAGAAAGTTCGCCGGGGATCCACCGTAATGTTTAATTATGTCCATCGTAGCCATGGCCAAACCGGCACCATTCACCATGCAAGCAACATTTCCATCCAGTGCTATGTAATTAAGGTCAAACTTGGACGCTTCCACTTCCTTTGGGTCCTCTTCTGAAAGATCCCTAAGTTCGAGCACATCAGGATGACGGAATAAAGCGTTTGAATCAAAATTTACTTTGGCATCCAATGCAAGGACATCTCCCGATGGAGTTGTGACCAGAGGGTTGACTTCCACCTGCGAGCAATCCTTTGTCCAAAAGAAATTATAGAGTTTGGTTACCAGTTTAACACATTGCTTAAAAGAATCACCACTCAACCCAAGACCAAATGCAATCAGACGCGCCTGGTAGGAGCGAATCCCCAAAGAAGGATCAATCAAAACTTTCAATATCTTTTCCGGCGAACTTTCAGCAACTTCTTCAATGTCCACGCCGCCTTCTGTCGAGGCAATTATGACAGGCTTAGAGGTGGCTCTGTCCATGAGAACCGCCAGGTAATACTCTTTTTCAATATCCGAAGCTTCTGTAAAGTAAACAGTGCCAACCTCCTTGCCCTCTTCTCCAGTTTGCTTGGTCACCAAAACATTGCCGAGCATGGATTGTGCTTTCTCCTTCGCAATAGCGGCATCCGCCACCACATGCACACCTCCTTGAAACCCGTCCTTAAAAGTTCCTTTCCCCCGTCCACCCGCATGAATCTGGGCTTTTACGACAATCGGCTTACCTTCAGGTAAAGCTGAAAGGGCTTGATCAAAATCTTGCTCGCTTTGAGCAACGGTACCATTGGGAACCGCTACCCCAGCATCAGCAAATAGTTGCTTGGCTTGGTATTCGTGTATGTTCATTTAGAAGATGGAGAAAATGATCACACTGCCATGGAAATCTCATCAATCAAGCCTTTTCAAAATGTTCTTTTTTTAAAAAGGTCCCAATCGGGGGGGATGAGGGTCCATCGTAAAAACAGAAGCATCAAAACACCGCAGTAACATGGCATTTTTTCTCTCTTCTGACTCTGGTACATCCCATAAATTAAAAAATTCTTCAGGATCATTCCTTAAGTTGTAAAACTCTCCCTGATTCGTTCCGTGATAAACCACAATTTTTTCATCCTTCGTGCGCAGCATTGTCCCATAAGCATCTTTGTGAGTCCATGAATTATAGTATTCAGAATAAATTTGTTCCCTGCATCCATTTCTTTCAGAGTCTCCCCTGAGCATTTTCAACAAACTGCGTCCCTGCATATGCCCGGGTACTTTCAAATCTGCCGCATCCAAAAAGGTAGGGGCCAAATCAACAAGTTCGATCAATCCGTCTATCTTGCGGTTCTGAACAATGCCACCCTTTGGCCAGCGTATAATCAGAGGCACTCTCAGTTGGCAGTCGTAAAAATGAGGACCCTTAAAGTAAATCCCATGATCGCCGAGCATTTCACCATGATCCGACATAAAAATGACCACAGTATCCTCTGCCTGTCCTGTTTCATCCAGGACCTGCAGGATTCGACCAACTTGGTCATCAATTAAAGCAACCATAGCATAGTATGCAGCACAAACCTGTCGCCGATCGCCATCTGACATCTCTTCCGTGTGAAACTCCCCCGGATTGTTATGAGCCCATATCCTGTCCAATAACTGAAAACTTGGCTTTGTGTTCTTTTCTTTGGGGTGTTCAGATGGCAGAGGCATAATATCAGAGTCAAATTTTTCTAAGTATTCTGCAGGTGGATCGAATGGATGATGGGGGTCAAAACAATTAAAACTGAAAAACCAGTTCTTTTCCTTATTTTCCCTAATAAATTCGATCGTTTTTTCTGCACACCAAGTAGTTTGATGAAATTCCGAGGGTGGACCCTCTTTCACATAGGGACTAATTACTTCACCCTGCAAGTCATACCAGTCCTGTCCTTTAGCTTTGAGCCATTGAGTGTATGCATTTTCTTTCCAATCAGGCTGCGGGTGGTGTGACCATGAAAAATCTTCATACCCGTCATCCGTTCTTTTCTCCACCTTTCCATCCGAACACGAGGCCAAATGTAACTTGCCCGCAAGCCCACATCGATATCCCGCCCGGTTAAAAATTGTGGAAACCAAAAGCTCGTCTGATGGGATTGACTGCCCGTTTTGACGACAGCGGGTGGTTCGTGGATACCTGCCTGTCAAAAAAGACGCCCGACTTGGTGCACAGACTGGACTCTGGCAGAATGCATTGGAAAAACTTGTGCTCTCCTTAACGAATTGATCGAGGTGGGGAGTCAGAGCAAGAGGGTTGCCTAAAGCCTTTACGGTGTCGTATCTCTGTTGATCAGTACAAATCCATAAAATATTGGGGCGGTCTGACATATCCTTTATGTAGAATCGGCTTGCTTGTTCTTTGGCAAGCCCCTTTGCAAGAAGAGTGTCTAATTTTATTCCCGTTATCGTTTACCTGATTATAATTCAAAACATTTATGAATGATTCCCTGACAGACAGAGAAGTTAAGGGGAATATATCTAGATTCATATGCTTTCGCATGTTTTTCAACGCTCGTTTTTATTATCCAGTCTTTGCGTTGTTGTTTTTGGAACACGGTCTGACCTGGGAAGAATTTGGAATACTCAACGGAATTTGGGCCATTTCAATTATTTTACTCGAGGTTCCTTCAGGGGCTCTTGCCGACACTATCGGTCGAAAAAGACTGATTGTATTGGGAGCACTTTGCATGATAATTGAAATGGTGGCATTGCTTCTTGCCCCTATGCACGGAGGGACTTCCGTTTTTTGGCTATTTGCTTTAAACAGAATCATTAGCGGAATTGCTGAAGCCGCAGTTAGCGGAGCCGATGAAGCCCTTGCCTTTGATTCTCTCAAAGCCAAAGGCCGCGAAAAAGAATGGGGCACCGTTTTGGAAAAAGCCCAGCGTTTCACCTCTCTTGCATTTTTCTTTGCAATGATGACAGGTTCGGCCTTTTACGATGCTAGTTTTGTTAACAGTTGCCTGCATTTTGTGGGTATCGATTTCACATTCAGTTCCCACGCCCTAATCAAAGCACCCATACTGCTTACCTTGCTGTCATCGATCGTCGTGCTAGTTGCATCGTTGGGAATGAAGGAAACCCCATTGGAAAAAAAAGAGCATTCCTTTGGCCAAACCATACGCACTTCTCTCCATACAACCCTCGAAGCAGGTTCCTGGATTTGGAAGACACCTCTTCCCCTTGGCATCCTGCTAGCCTCCATGGTCCTCGACAATGTGATTCGCCAATTTCTGACAATTGCCAGTGCCTACTGGAGCGTGATTGATCTACCTCTGGCCACTTTTGGACTGGTCGCTTCTGGAATGTCTTTGATGGGCTACTTTGTTCCCCGTGTTGCCAAATATTTGGCTGAAACCCGTACACCAACCCAAAACTTTTGCCTGCTCTGCATAATATTAATGCTTGGTCTTTTGGGCATTGCTGAAGCATTTCCTTACTGGGGAATTCTCCCTGCAATTTTACTCTACTCGACCATGCAAGCGATGAATTATTTAGCCAGCCGCTATCTTAATGAACATGCCCCCTCAGAAAAAAGAGCCACAGTCCTGAGTTTCCGTGGACTTTCCACCAATGTATCCTACGGGGCGGTTTCCCTACTCTATTCTTCCCTTATTGCCTGGATAAAGACGCAGGAAGATAAGGCTCATTTATTCCGTCCAGAACTCAATGAACAGGAAGCTGTATTCGTCGAAGCACTTGGCTGGTTCCCATGGTACTTCCTCTTTACTCTTATCTTCAGCGTGCTTTTTTATCGTTTCCGTTTCAAAAAAAATCTGTCCCTTACGAACGATCGTTCTTGAACTTATGCCAAAACAATTTTGATAAAGTAGGCATGATTCGTATTATCTTCAGCTTCATACTGTTAAATTCAAACATCTTCATTATAGCTCACGCTGGAGAATGGAACCAGCACCGGGGCCCTTTCTCAAACAACTCCAGCGATGAATCCGTCTACAGTCCCAACTGGTTAAGCTCTCCCACTGCTGTTGAATGGAAATCTGAGACTCCACTTGGCTTTAGCTCGTTCACGACTTACGATGACAGTGCCTTCACCTTGATTGCTGAAGAGGATGAGGATGGTTTGATGCGCGAAATCTGTATTTCACTTGATCTAAAAACCGGAAAACGCCAATGGAGTACCCACCTCGGTATCATGGACTACAAAGCAGGCGGTGGAAATTCCGGTGCATCAGACAACAAAGGCGGCGACGGTCCCCGATCCACTCCTTCCGTGCTCGATGGCAAGGTCTGGGTCTACGATTCCGATATGTCCCTTCACTGCCTTTCGGCCAGGGACGGAAAACTTATCTGGAGAATCAATATTCTCAAAGAGCATTCCGGTATCAACCCGCGCTGGGAAAACGCCAGTTCTCCACTGATCGTGGATGACTTGGTGATCATTTACGGGGGCGGTCCCGAAGAGTCTTTTCTTGCGTTCGACAAAAATTCAGGAAAGGTAAAATGGAAAACAGGTTCCGAGCTCGCCACTCATGCCACCCCCATCCTGACCAAAATCCACGGAGTGGAGCAGGTCATCTTTTTTTGCCAGTCCGGACTGGTTTCCCTTCTGCCCAAGTCCGGGAAGGAACTCTGGCGTCAGGAATTTCCTTACAAAGTATCCACCGCCGCCTCTCCGGTAGTCGCGGGTGAATTAGTGTACTGTTCTGCAGGCTATGGGGTTGGTGCCGGCCTTTACAAGATCAGTAAGCAGGGGACTAAGTTTTCCAGCAGTCAGGTCTGGCGTAAGCCCAATGATGTAATCAACCATTGGAGCACGCCAGTTTATCATGACGGCCATCTTTATGGCATGTTCAGTTTCAAGAAATACGGCGATGGCCCCCTGCAATGTGTGGAACTCAAAACCGGTCGTGTAAAATGGAGTGCAGAAGGTTATGGCCCCGGTAATGTCATTCTTGCAGGAAACAACCTCCTCGCCCTTTCGGATAAGGGTGAATTGAGCGTGGTCGCTGCAAGTTCCAGTCACTATAAGCAACTTGCCCGCAAAAAATTGATTACAGGTAAATGCTGGAGCACTCCCACTCTCAGTAAAGGCAAGGTTTTAGTCCGAAGTACCGAAGAAGCGGTTTGTTTATCTGTTAAATAATTTTTTGGAATTCCCCCTTATCTGCGTGGCGCCCTGAGTTGAGGGAGGCATGCTTGCTCGATCAAATGCATTAACTCTCGAGCCCTCTGTCTTAATTTAAAATATTAGAAAGAAGATATCTTTTTAAGATTCAAGATCGTTTTAGCCGTTCAGATATTTTATATTAGTGCAATTGGGAACCAGTTCACAGATTTCTGGATCAAGTTTCTGGGTTTTACTCAATTTGCATTTTTCATTCACTCGAAAGAATGTTTTTCTTTGAAAAAACTTTAACCGTTGGAGGTCTGTCTGCTTGTGATTTAATTACAGAAGCAAAACCTATAATGGGATACTCTGTAATACCATCTTGCAAAAACGATTTCCAACACCATTGGGGAGATGGTGTAAGCACTCGAAACTCTATCTGTTTCTCACAAAAGATGTGGAGATGACTAATCTCACTATCATTTTTTGGCTTAGAATTTAACATTTTTTTAAATCAAAAAGTTATTCAGGATTAAATTTGTGTCAAAAACCAAAAGCCGGTTGATGAAACACTAAGAATGATGACGAATGAAATAATATTTTGAATCATATTTAAATTAAGGATTTAATTAAGTATTTACACTAAATAAGTATTTAGTCAAGCATTTAAAAAATTTATTTTAAAAATTTTCTCAAATACACGAAAAGTAACTTAGGTTATCCTTCGTTTTTGAGAAAATAGTTTAAAGAAATACGAATTCCTTGGCGCAATTCTGTTCGGGGCATTTTAGGGAATCTCAAAAGAGTTGATTCCCAATTTAAATCATAGATAAAAGGTGTTTCTTTAGCTCCGTTTGCATATTGGAGTGAAATTTTTTGCAGGCCTACAGCCTCTGCTTCCTCTGATAGCAAGCTTGTAAATTCATCAACCTCTCTTGTTTCACCAAGTAAATTAAATACGCCATATCCTGAAAAAGGGTCTAGGGTCGCTCTGGCAAAACCCTCTCCTACATCATAAGAAAAATGGTAGTTTTCCTTACCTCGATATGGAATCTCATAAGGTTCACCCTTTGCCACTGCTTTGATTGCACTAGTCATAGCAGCGGTAAAGCCACGGTCTCGACCTGGTCCATAGGTAGTGGCTAGTCTCAACGAGACTGTTGGAACTTGGCTTTCCTGATGAAAAGCTTGTGCCATTCCCTCCCCGGCAATTTTCCAATAACCATATAAATTAAAGGGTTGATAAGGATCTTCGGTACGGACTCCTTCAGGTCCATAGAGTGACCTTGGTCCGTTAACTGCACTGGAACTTGCGAATACAAATCGTTCGAGACTTAGATCAAGCTCAAGGCATGCTTTGAACAGATGAGCCGTCCCCAAGACATTGACTTCCATCCCCTTTAAAGGAAAGTCTCGGCAATCTGGAGTCTGCAGGGCACCAAGGTGCAGTATATGAGTGGGGCTAGACTTCCTTAGTGCGGAAAAAATTGAATCTTCATCCGACAAGTCACCCTCGAGGTGCTTATATTCAGAAGATAAGTCTTCAGGGGGTTTGCGGCTAAAGCCAAAAACCTTACATCCTTCGTTTAAAAGAATCCCAACTGCATGATGACCAATACACCCCGTAGATCCGGTGACAAAAACTCTTTTTTCAGTCATTATTTACAATAAAAACAATGATGCTAGACCCAAAAAGGCGAAGAATCCAACGACATCAGTAATGGTTGTTACAAAGACTCCGGATGCTACAGCAGGATCAATTTTTAACTGATTCAGGAGCAGGGGTAAAGCCACACCAGCAATGCCTGCAACAACGAGATTAATAATCATCGCTCCGGCAATGATAAAACCAAGCATCTCAGGATTTTGTAATTCTCTGAACCAAAAGTAAGTCGCAATTCCAGCCAAAAAAGCAAACAAACAACCGTTTAAAAATCCGACTATTAATTCCTTGCGAAAAGTCCTGAAGGCATTGTAAGCCGTTAATTCTTTTGCAGCAAGTGCTCGAACCGTAATTGTCATGGTTTGAGTACCGGCATTTCCACCCATGGATGCAACAATTGGCATGAGCACGGCAAGTGCGACCATCTGCTCCAAAGTCGCATCAAACATTCCAATTACCAGGGAAGCCAGAATTGCAGTCCCAAGATTTACAAGTAGCCAGGTAAAACGTTTGGTTGAAGACTCCCACACCCCATCATCTACATTTTCCTCCCCCACTCCACCCAATCGAAGTATATCTTCCTCAAATTCTTCTCGGGCAACTTCCATAACATCGTCAACAGTAATCATTCCAAGAAGCTTTCCATCCTGGTCAACAACTCCCGCAGTGGTCAGGTCATATTTTTCAAAAAGCAAAGCAACTTCCTCCTGTATCATTTCTGCAGGAACAATAACTTGGGTTTCGTCGCAAATTTCCCTCATCAATGTAGGTCTTGGCGATCGTAGGATTCGTGATAATGAAATAACGCCAATAGGCTTTTCTTTTTCATCGACAACGAAGACATCAAAAAACTCTTCAGGCAAATCCACTTCCTCTCTTAAAAAATCAATGGTTTCCCCGACATCCCAATTCCTACCAACCGACACAAAATCAGTTTGCATCCTTCGACCTGCACTATCCTCTGGGTAAGCAAGTCCAATCTCAATATCTCCCCTCTCTTCATCCGGAACCTCTTCGAGAATTTCCTTACGTTCTTTCTCCCCCATGTCCTCTAGAACTTGAACCGCCTCATCAGAATCCATCTCGGTGATTACTTCAGCCACCTCACGAGCCGAGAGGTTGTCAGTGATCTCATGCCTCAGATGGTCTTCCAGCTCAAATAGCAAATCATGATCCAGTTCTTCTCTCAACGCATCCAAAACCCTCGCGCGGAGAGTCTTGGGCAAAAGTCCGAACGCATCTGCCAGATCCGAGTGGTGAAAGCCCTCCAAGTGAGCTTTTAAAGCTGGATCGGAACCTTCTTCTAAAAGACGCACCAATTCTTCAAAACGCTCAGGATTTTCTTCCGGATTGTCGGGATCTATACGATGAATCATATCATGTTTTTCCTTAAGCGCATTCATCGAAGGTCGGATTTTAAAAGTTTGAAAAGTTTATTTTAATGCCATTATGGGAATCAATCTGCAATCGAAAACCCTCGATAGTTTAGAATACAAACCGGTCAGGAAATTGTATAACCCAAGGCTTCATCCAACATTGCAATATGAGCCTTAACCCGAATTCTGATATCCATCTCGGATGGTGTCTCCCAAACAAAGGTTCTTTCAGCGATGTTCTCCTGCAAAAAAACTGCTTCGGGCAGACCTTCTTTAGGCAAAGATGATTTAGATGGACGAATGATTCCATTCCTTGACCACCTGCCTTCGATTTTTTTTCTCTTGTCTATTGGAATGTGTACCTTTCCCGCTCTTAAAATTTCAGTGGCTTTATTGTCTTTAAAATTAGCGGTCGGATTTTCATAGAGGTAAATTCCATTTGCGTCAAAATCTTCATGTAAATTGATTGCCAGTGAAAACCTCATCTCTCTCGATCTTTTAACTATCTCTTGAATTACTGGAGATTTGGGTTGATTCCATTGCCGGTTCAAATCATCTCCACTTCGGTCGGAACGTGAATTTTGGCACAATCCCCAAGGGTTTAGGCATGGGTAAATTAAGGTCGGTTGTTTCGAAAGAAAACTGCTTCTTTTATTTGCCCAGCTTAATAATGCTAACGAACCACCAGCTTCATCACCGTGGATTCCAGCTGACAGGTAGAAAGCGTTTGCCGACTTAATTCCCTTGGAAAAAACTTGATAGCACGGCAAACCATCTGCCATCGCAAACTTCTTAAATTTCCAACCTTGAACCTTACAAAGATCCCTCCACTGACTGATCAATAGCTTGTAGTTGTGAGACTCTCCGTAAGGAATAGTGAAATGGTCTTTCATAAACAACTTCTTAATCATATGAAATTGCTTATATCTGTCGAAATTTTAAAAGCTAAATATCTACTTATCTAAGTTAAAAATGTCTGGTAAAAACTACTGTATGAGTTTTATGGAAATAAGCAGATTAAGTTGGTATCCCTACCGTTTCGCTCTTTAATTGTGGCGAATGTACGGGCATCTTTTCCTGCAACCCATCTTACTTTTCCGAGCAAATAATCATTCATTAAGTCTTTAAATTCAGGGTTTGAAGAACCAAGGAAACCATGGGGTATAAATTTCGTGTTAGAACCAACTGGTTTCGAGCTTCCGCTGGATTCTTCAAGTTCACAAGCTCGGGAGATTTGCTTTGGGGGAGAGTGACCGATTTGGGCATCTTGGTCAGTTTCGGAATTTCCGCAAGCTATCTCAATGGAATTTTCACTCGAAGGCCGGGGTGGGTTTTTTAACCTGTGTAGGGAGCCGCAAGTTCTATTAAATCTGGAAATTTCAGTCTTATCAGGATTCGTGATATCCCGGTTTTGGATAAGTTTTTGAATATGAGATCTGACCTGTTCGGAAATTTCTTTTGAATCAATAAATTCATTTCTGTGAGCATTTTTAGTAAAGGGACTTTTAAAACTCATTCTTTAGTTTAGCGCAAAAAAAAGGAAAAAAACAAAAAAAGATGTTTTTTTTAAATGCAATCCCTTTTAAAAAGTTCCCAGGGCAGGTTGATTCCAATACAAATTAATTCCTTGAGTGTTATTGCGAACAAACAATTTCCACTTGATCCAGATGCCTGTTCCCAATTTTCATATGGGAACGCATAATAAGTCAGAAATATTAAATTGAAAAGTAAGAGATTGGAAATTCTCATCTTTTAAACATCATAAAAAAGAGGAATTTTTTTCCATATATTTACTTTTATAAATTGAAATCCTAAAACTTTCTAAAAGTATTAATCACAATGAACGGCATTCAAGTTACAAACTATACTCAAATACTATCTTTAACTCTCATCGATGAATAAGTTTTTTCTGGTACTCTCAATTAAAATTTTAACTTTCGGCCTTCATACAACTACTGCTTGCGGAAGCTCTTTAAATATAGCAAAAGCTGGAAAATATCCTTACTCAGATCCAGGTGGTGGTCGTAAAAATTACTCATTGTCCGACCAAAAAGTTAATCAAGCCCGGATCTACGATTTCTATCAAAGACAGGCAGATTATTACATGGCGAACCCGGATAAAATTCCAGAGATAATACCCGCATATCCTGGACTTGATGGTGGCGTTCATGGCCATTGGGGCAAGTATAACCAGAATAACCATAACGATGGAAGATGGAACGAAGGCGAACAAGGAGAGCACTTTTCTCATGTGGTAAAAGCAAAGGGATTAAATGTAGAAAAAGGAATCTGTGTGAAATTGGGTGACGGGCATATCCTGTCCACCTGCTTTGATCCACAATCGCTGACTTACAGAACCGTCTGGCAGGACGGATGGGTAAAATTCCAGCCTTTCCGTTGGGGCAGTTCACGAGGGGCCAATATCGATGGAACCCCATGGTTTGCAATCGCCAAGGCGGAGATGCCCGAGGGGGGGGAATACCTGGGATTGCGCCGGTTCGGAAATCGGGTGGTCTTCGAATACAGGATCGGCGGAGTCAGATTCGAAGACGAGCCTTGGGCAACAAAGAATGCCTTTTACAGGAGGATAGATATCAAGGATGCTGGCATGAGTTTGGCCCTGCCCTGTCGGGTGATGGACGGAGAACTTAAAGTGCAAGTGATTGAATCGGAGGGCGCAATCGGGGCCCGCTGGGCCGAGGGAGAAATTATTATCCAAGAGGCTAAGAAGAATGGGACTCTCATCATCCGAATTTCCAGGGAAAATAAATCAGCCAGCGAAGCCGACGCACTTGCTCACTTAAGAGCAAAGCGAAGGATCGGGAAGCGTTGGAAAGAAGTTCTGCATGTTCCTGGCGAACTGGGCAAAGCCAACCCTGAAGCAAACTACTTAGTAGACACCCTTAATGTTCCTTACGACAATCCATATAAAACTGTTATGCAATTAACCAGCATGGCCTTTTTACCTGATGGGAACGCTTTAGTCGCAACACTCCCCGGGGATATTTGGTTGGTCAAAGGAATTTCAGATGATCTCAAGAAAATCACCTGGCAACGATATGCGACCGGTTTCAACCAGCCCATTGGTATCCATATCGACAAGGAGGGAATCTTTGTTCTCGACCGTCTGCAAATTTCTCTCCTACACGACACCAACGGGGATGAAGAAGTCGACCACTACGAAAAATACGCCAACGATTTCGGCGGATTTGACCGAAGCCATACCCATACCTTCGGACTGCACAGGACAAAGGACAAATCCTTTCACTTTATCCAGTGGACAAGTGTGTTCCGTACGGGACCCGATCGTATCACCAGAAAAGTGGCCACAGGAGTTCGAAACTGCATGGCAGTGGGCGGTTCAGATAATTTTTTCTGGGCCGGGCCACAGGAGGGAACCTGGACACCAACCTCGGCGATTATTGAAGTCAAACAGGGAGAAGAATATGGATTGGGTGGTAAGGGAATCTCTCCTCCCCTATGCTATGTTCCCCGGGGAATTGATAATTCAACCGGGGGAATGAAGGAGATTACCAGCAACAAGTGGGGCCCTTTTCAAGGATCGCATGTAGGGCTGAGCTATGGATCAGGCACTCACTACCTTATTCTTAGGGACGACACAAGTACGCGCCCACAGGGTGCGATTGTTCCGCTTGAAGGAAATTTCCTTGCAGGAGTGATGCGGGGCGATTTTCATCCAAAAGACGGCCAACTCTATGTGGTCGGACTAGACGGTTGGGGAGATTATTCCATTGAGGACGGATGTTTCCACCGGGTGCGATACATTGGTGGAAAAGTTCGAAAGCCAAGCGGGTTCAAAGTCCATGCGAACGGCATACGGATCGATTTCAACAACCAGCTCGATCCCCGCTGGACTTCAGAAACAGAACATTACTTTGCCCAGGCATGGAATTATGAATACGCAAAGCGTTACGGTTCACCAGAGTTTTCCGCGAAATTCCCGGACAAACTTGGACATGACCGGGTAAAAATTCGGTCGGTCAGATTACTGGACAATCGAAAATCTATTTTTATAGAAATGCCCGACCTTGAACCAATCATGCAGCTTTACATTCGGATGCACTTACTGGACATCGATGGCACGGAATTCAAGACGGATCTTTTCTGCTCACCCATGTTTCCTGATAAGCCGTATTCAATGAAAGGACTGGCAAAACCGAGAAAAGACAAGCTGTCATTTGTATCCTTACGCGTAGCCAGCCAGGAATCGAAAAAGAAACTGGACTACACCGGCAACATAATTGAAGGTGAACGGGAGATTAATATCGACACCTTGAGCGGTCTGAAATACTCGATAAATTTAATTGAAGCCAAACCAAATGAGGCTTTGGCCATCCAATTAAACAACATCGATGCCATGCCCCATAATTTGGTAATTGTGGAACCGGGTAGCACTCAAAAAGTAGGAGATGCTTCGTTTAAAATGCTAAGTGACCCTAAAGCCGGAGAAAAGAACTACGCCCCCGCTTTACCCGAAGTCCTCCAAGTTCTTCCTGTAATTAATCCGGGGCAATCCCACACCATTCATTTTAAGGCACCTGAGAAACCTGGTGACTATCCCTATATTTGCACATTCCCCGGGCATTGGATGGCAATGCAGGGAACCCTAAGGGTAATACCTTAGTGGGGAAAACCCTTTGCAATCCAATAATAATTTACCTTTTAGATATGAAAAATCTTCCCAGAGTATTATTTGTCGATGACCAAGCTGAAGTTCTTGAAGAATTGAAAAATCATGTTTCTGAACTTTGCGAACCATACGCCTCACTTTCAGCCGAAGAAGGTCTTGAAATTTTCAAAAAAAATGGTCCGTTTTCCATTGTAGTTTCCGATCAAATTCTTCCGGGAGTGAATGGATCAGAATTTCTCGCGATGATCAACCGTCGAGATCCGTACTGCTCGACTATGCTACTGACTGGTCACGCAAATTATTCTGACGCAATGCGAGCAGTTAATAATGGACATGTTTTTCGATTATTGGAAAAACCATATTCCCCCGATTCTCTAAAGGAAGCGGTTGAAGCTGGTATTCGCCAGCGAAAGTTGATGGAATCAGAAAAAGTCCTTCTCCAAGAAACATTGGTTGGTGCAGTCAATGCTCTTACCGACACATTGGCTACAGTAAAGCCCTTGTTTTTTGGGAGAGCCCAGAGGGTAAAGCGATTAGCAGGAGAGGTCGCAATGTACTTGGATTTTCCCCATGTTTGGCAAGTTGAAACCGCTGCCGTTTTTTCCCAACTTGCATCGATAACTCTACCGGAAACAGAGGCAGAAAATGTTTTTCTGCGTAAAAAACTCCATCCACATGTTCTTAAGTTGGTCGGGAATTTCCCGACCGTAACTGATCATCTCTTAGGGCACATCCCCAGATTAGGCGAAGTCCGGGAAATTATCGACTGTTTGATGGTTAGTCCTAAACCCTATCAAACTCAGGAAAAAACCTTAATTTATCAGGCCTATGAAATTCTAAACACTGTATTGGAATATGATTATCTTGAAGTCGCAGGTCATGAATCTGAAATTATCCTAGCCACACTCAAAGGGGGAAATAAACGATTCAATCCTAAAGTTATAGAGGCAATGTCGCTATTGCTGCATAAGTCAAAAACTCGATATCTTGTAAACGAACTCCCTTTTGAAGATTTAAAGGTTGGCATGCGATTAGCAGAAAACCTTCATTTAGAAACCGAACTACTGGTCGCTCCAAAAGGAACAGACATAACTAAACATTTCTTACAAGTTCTACACAACTATGATACCTGCTACGAAAAAAGTCCTTTTCCCAAGCTGATAAAAGTTTTTGTAAGGGATTAGTAATGTCTTCAAATGTCATGATTTCATGGAATTAAACTGACATCGATAAACAAAATTTTGAGACAACATATATTTCAAACGATTAAGGCATTTTCGGTCAGCTTCATTTATCTTTTTTGTGGCTTTCATTTGTCTGCTACTTCCAAAGAGAATTATTTAAAATCGATCGGATGGGATGAAAAGGTAAGCAATCCCACAATCAATAAAAGTTTTGCCAGTGATGTTGAAGATATCCGAAAGACTGACCTCGATCAGGTTATCTCCGATTTCCACATGCTCTTTGGAGGTGGATTCCCGCACAGCGTTTTTGTAACCGGTGCTTCTGCTGCGGCCAACCAGCCTCTGCTCTCTGCTGCTGCCACCATTTTGGGACACACACCTGAACTGGGAAGTTACCTGTCCTCCGTTGGTACCAGCACAAACGACAGCAGGAATCCACAATTTGTTATTTTTATCGAAAAGGAAAGTGTGGAGGGTCATGAGCACCAACTCGCGGTCTTTGCTCATGAATACTACCATATTTATCAAAACGCTCCGTTACTTGACCAACCCGAAACAGCTGAACCTTATACTTGGGTAATGGAAGGTGGGGCTGCTCTCATGGAAACCCTCTATGTTAAATCAACCCCGAATCAGTATCCATATAAGCAGGAAAATATAGCTGAACTGCTTGCTCTATGCAAAGATTATTATGATCAATATCCAAGTTTTCAATTCGGAACTGAGCAGGAAACCCATTCAGGAATAAACCCCGATGGCATCTACAATTACAATCTCGCAACCGTTGCCATGTCCTACCTTGCTCACCTCACAAACTTTAGACAAGTACTATGGCCAGACTGGTATTCCAGAGCACATGAAATAGGCTTTGCAAATGCTTTCGCTGAGCATTTTGGTATGACAAAAACAGAATTTTACACCAAGTTTAACAACTTCATAAGAAATAACTCTAAAGAAAACATCGAATATATTGCACCCAAAACTTATGTGCTCTCTACTCTTCTTGCTGAACCCGACTTAAATGATGATGATTCGGATGGTTTGTCCAACTACGATGAAGTGGTAAGACATGGAACAAGTACGTCGGATGATGATTCCGATGATGATGGATTCACAGATGGAAAGGAAGTCCTGCTTGGATTAAACCCAACCGGAACCATTGCAAACTTTGTTAATGCAGAATACATCGGAGATGATTGGAGAAAACTTGATGGATTTGGATATTACTACGAAAAACTGTCCCCATGGTATTTCCATAATGGCATGGGATGGTTTTATTCTCCATCTTTGGAAATTGCTAATTTCTGGTTTTATCTCGAGGATCTTGGATGGTGTTGGTTTAATCAATCTGTCTTCCCTTTTTTCTTTCAGAATGCGTCCAAGTCATGGATTTACTTCCGGGAAACAGACAGCGATCTACTCCTCTACAATGCAGGGAATTGGACTTCTCAAAAGTAAAACCCTATTCTACCATTTTCCATACATTGGGTTAGGTAGTAAAAAATATTTCCTCCCTATTTCACCGGAAAGATCGCTGGGAAAGTCCCCCATTTGATCACCGATGTATCCAACCACAGTAAAAGGACCTGCCTGTTCCATCCTTCCTGTACCATTTAGAACCTCTGCTCTTCTTATCTCCTTGGTGTCCAATTTACTCTGCCTGAGCAAGAATAAGTCATGATCATTCAGTACACCTAATTTTCGCAAATTTTCCCGTGTCGGTTTTAGGTTGTGATGCATCCGGTTGCTCAGGAAAACAACGCATACCCCATTCTTTCTAACTGACTCTAAAAAGTTTTTTGATCCCGGAACAAGCTTGGCTTCTTTTCTTTTCACCCATAGGGACCATGAGTCTTGGGTAAAACCAAGACCAGCATTCCATCTTTCGACCTGATAGGTACTATTATCCAAAACTGTTTCATCCAAATCGACCACCACTGCATATTGCTTGCTCTGCTCTTTACCTTTTACAACTTCGGGAAGCTCTGTCTGAACTTGAACACTTTCGGCAGCTTTTCGAAAAATATAAGTGCATGAATACTGGTACTCTTTTGAATTCCTGACCCACCGAACATCATTGGGTAAAGGAGGATTTGCTACAGCTGACTGAACTCCAAAAGAAAATAAGATGAAAAGACCGGGAAATAAAAATTTTGCCATCATGTTCATAGGTATGTCCTTTACTTGATTTCCAATATCGCAGTTACCGGATAATGGTCAGACGGATATCGTCCGCTCTCGTTAGTCCGGTCAATCGACGCATGAAGAACTTTCAAATCAGGACTGCACAATACCCAATCAATTCGGTTCCCGATCAATCGGCCATTCCATGCGGTAAAGGTACTTTCCTCATCGGTGCGGGTTGGGTGAGCATGCCTAAATGTATCCAAAAGATTCCCGCCAACCAATACATTATATGGTTTACTTCCCTCACCGGAATTAAAATCTCCGGTTATAACTACGCTGGATCCTTGCTTCATTAAACCTATTCTATTTTTGATAATTTTGGCCGCCTCTTCGCGGGCAACTTTACCTCTATGATCAAAATGAGTGTTAAGAAAATAAAATTTCCTTCCCTTGTTTTGTTTATCAGAAAGGAATAATAAATTAGCAATTCTTGGCAGGGAAGAGTCCCAACTTTTGCTCCCGGGTTCATCCTGATTTTCTGATAACCAAAAGGTTGATTTTTCTAAGGTTAAAAACCGGTTCTTTTTAAACATTACTGAACACGCCTCCCCATCTTTTGGATCCACTAATCGACTTCTTCCATAGTAATCATAACCTGGCAAGTTCTCCCTTAAATATTTTTCCTGCATCGGAAACACTTCCTGCAATCCCAGCAAATCAGGTTTGTATTTCTTTATTGTACGAATCACCAGATCTTTTCGTAAATCCCATCGGTTAGGTCCGTCATTAGCAATTCCAAGTCGAATGTTAAAACTCATCACTCTTAAAGCTTTTGGATTTTTTTGATTTAAAAAAACCTCCTCTTTTCCCTGGAGGACCAAAACAGAGACAAGCAATATAAAAAAATAAGGGAGCTTCATCTCGTTATGAAAACCTAATCAGTCTTATGCGTCAAGATTCTCAGATGCGCAAAAAGTACTCCTCACCCGAAGATTTTTAAATCAAGTATTTTTAGTTAAGGCGGGCACCCAATCCACCTCCATACCCCGCAAGTTCCAAGTACCCACGACCAATATCTTCACCCGCAGAATCGATCACCCGGCACGCCCCTTCCCAATAAGCATTATCTGAACGATTCCCTAAAAACTCCTGATTAT
>MDTB01087997.1_pt1 | contig 20923 bp, 18 predicted proteins | sample 811161 | NCBI WGS metagenome assembly MDTB01 (sample SAMN05326650, study PRJNA326480) | marine metagenome | isolation source: seawater | place: Mediterranean Sea | collected 2009
ACAAAAGTTATAGATTTTTTTTCAAATCGGAATTGTTCAATTTTACTACTATCTAAGCCTTTAAAAGTTTTATTGTATTTATAAGTCGATTGATTTTTAAATGTGATTTTTTTAAAAAAGTTAGCAATTCTATAAGTTGTGTTTAATCTTTTATATAGTCCAATTTTATACTTATCTATTCTTTCAAATAGTGAAAATTTTTTCCAATAAAAAAAAATTTTAGATTTTAAAAAAATATTCTCTTTTTCAATTTTACTTAATAATTTTTTATCTGGTATTCCAGTTTCTAATTCAATTATTATACTTAATTTAGAATTTTGAATTACATTTAAAGCAGCTATTTTTTCAATATTTAACTCTTTGGTATATTTTGATAAATCTACATTATCTCTAGTTATTGTTTCATCTAAATAGATGGTGAAATCTTTTTGAATTGCAAAAAATTTATTATTTGAGTATTTATATAATAAATATTTCATGATATTTTTACTTTTTATGGATTAAATATAAAATTTAAAGAAATATTAATATTATTTAATAAATTTTTGCCAAGTTATTTCATCCTTTATAATTTTGTATAGATAAGAGTTTTTGGGTGTCCAATTTAGTAGTTTTTTTGCTAGTTTATTTGAACAAACCAATTTAGGCACATCTCCTTTTCTTCTTGGGAAAATCTTAATTTTGAAATTTTTTTCTTTTGATACTCTAATGATTGAATTTATAATTTGTTTTACTGAAAATCCTTTGGATGAACCTAAATTTAATATAGTTGATCTTTTTTTTTTAATAAAAAAAATACTTTTATAAAAAGCATGGCATATATCTACTATATGAATGTAGTCTCTTATACATGTTCCATCCTTTGTTTCATAATCTGATCCATAAATTTTTATTGGTGTTTTTTTAATAAGATTATTTATTGAAAGTGGAATTAAATGAGTTTCAGGCCTATGGTTCTCTCCTACTCTGAGATGGTTAATCGAGGAACAGACATTAAAAAATCTAAAAATTATAAAATTGATTTTATTATTATTTATTATCATTTTTTCACATTGTAATTTAGTTCTTCCATAAATTGTTTTGGGATTTTTTTTTGAATTTTCAGAAAAAAAATTTATATTACTTTTATAATCATAAACTGCTGCCGTACTTGAAAATATTATATTTTTAATGTCATTTTCTATCATTGCTTTTAGAAGTGTTTTGGTTGCTAGAGTATTATTTTTTATATATCTTTTTTTATATTCGATTTTATCTATTGTAGAATAACCACCCAGGTGCACAACTATATCTGGTTTATTAACTTTTAAATAATTTTTTAAACTTTTATAATTACACAGATCTAACTTTTTAATTAATTTATTTCTACTATTTGATAAATCAATTCCACTTATGTTTAATTTTTTTTTTTTTAAATACTTAAATAAACAATATCCAATATATCCATTAGCACCGGTAATTAAAATTTTATTCACAGATTATCTTTATTATTAATAATTTATGTTTAATATCAGATATATTAAACTATTAAAGATCTTTAAAATTATGAAAAAAATGTCAATTATAATACCTGTTTATAATGAAGAGCAAAATTTAAATAAATTAATTTTAGAGCTTAATAAACTTAGAAAAAAATTAAATAAATTATCTATTACATATATATTTGTAGATGACTGTTCAGAAGATAATTCATTAAAAAAATTAAAAAATTTTTCAAAAAAAATTAAAAATATAAAAATAATTTCTTTTTCTAAAAATTTTGGACACCAAGCCGCCATTACAGCTGGCATGAATTATTGTTATGATGATTATGTAGTTACTATTGACGCAGACTTACAAGATCCACCTATGATTATTTCAAAATTATATCAAAAGGCACTTAAAGGATATGATGTTGTGTATGCAGTTAGAGAGGAAAGAAAGGGAGAAAGTTTTTTTAAAAAAATTACAGCTAACATATTTTATAGTTTTTTTAATTATCTTTCGGATACTCAAATTCCAAAAAATGTAGGAGATTTTAGATTAATAAATAGAAAGGTTCTTAATGAATTTCATAAATTAACCGAAAAAAATAAATTTATAAGAGGATTGATACCTTGGATAGGATTTAAATCTTCAAAAGTTTTTTACTCCAGAGACAAAAGATATGCAGGAGTAACCAAATATCCTTTAGTAAAAATGATAAAATTAGCTGTAAGTGGTTCAATAAGCTTTTCATCAAAAATTATTAATTTCATGTCAGGGTTAAGCCTGCTTATAGTGTCGCTGTCGTTTCTGTATGGCTCATATCTTGCAATATACAAATTGTTGTTTAATGATAAAATTATACCAGGTTTTACAGCAATAACTGTTCTTTTAATCTTTTTTAGTGGAATGATATTATTTTTTTTATCAATTATTGGTCAATATATTATTAAGATACATGATGAAGTTAAGGATAGACCAGAATATATAATTAAATATAAGAATAAAATTTAATTTAAAAAATGTTTTCGTTAAAATCAAATGCAACTTTAGCAAGATCGTCTTTAATGCAGGACAGGCCTGTATATGTTCAGTTTTATATTACAGCAAGATGCAATCTAACATGTCAACAATGTAATATTATATATTCAAATTCTGATGTGAGAGAATGCAGCATTTATGAAATAGAAAAAATTGCAGAAAATTTTGCTAAAATGGGTGTAGCAATTGTTCTCCTAACAGGCGGAGAACCGTTTGTAAGAAAAGATTTACCCGAAATTATTAGAGCATTTGAAAGTAGAGGAGTTCATGTAAGAATGCAGACAAATGGTTTGGCCTCTGAGGAACAGATTGTTAAATGTATTGAGGCAGGAGGAAAAGATATATCAATATCATTAGACTCTCTCAAACCAAGCATGCAAGACGGTATTAATGGAGGTTTTAAAAACAGTTGGTTTAGAGCTCTTAATGCAATGTCTATTTTTACAAAACATTTAGATCCAAAAGATAGTTTTGCCTCTTTAGGATGTGTGTTGCAAAAAAATAATCTCAATGAAATTAAAAAGGTTATAAAATTTGGTACAAAAATTGGATGGTTTACATCACTCGTACCGATTCATGTAACAAATCAAATTATTCCTAGAGGTTTTAGGACTTTTGATCAAGATTTAAGGTTTGAAGAGAATGATTTTGAAAAGGTTGATAATTTGTTAGATGATATAAAAGTAATGAAAGAACAAAAATACTTACTATATGACTCCGAAGAATATTTAGAAAATATTAAATTATTTATAAGAAATAAAAAAATAACATGGAGAAGAAAAAACGAGAATATTTGTGACTCACCGAATTTGTATTTTGCACTTCTGCCAAACGGAGAATTCTCCCCATGTTGTGATTTTAGGATTGAAAATTCTTACCCTGCTTATTCAAAAGATTTTCCTAAAATTTATTACGAAAAGACATTTAGAAAAGAAGTTTTAAAAGTTACAAAAGCATGTAGTGGTTGTATGTATGGTAGTTATCCAGAAATATCTATATCTATGAGATTTATGATGGCGAAGTTACAAAGAATTAAAAACTTTATTATTGATAAGCCTGATAGAAATTGGCCTGTGTCCTATGAAGATATGCTTGAAGCAGCAAAAGAAATTGAAAGAGAAAATTAAGCTTGCCTAAGAAAATTCTATTTGAAAGTTTTAAAAATCGATTTTTGATAGAGGCAAATGATTTATCAAACAAATATTATCCAGAATTACATAACGACTTAATATCATGGAGTGATTTTTTATTTAAATTAAATTTTAACTATAAAGAAAAAAAAGTAGTAATAAGTTGGAATATTAAGAATGATGAAAACCAATCATTATCGTTTGATGTAAAAAATATTTATTTTTATGAAAGAGGTGATTTATTAATTTGCACTGGTGATAAAAAAGTATTAAGAAAAAAAGATGAAACCAAGGATAAAAACAGAATTCTAATGAGAGAAATAATTGATAAAGTTGCAAAAGAGGCAGGATATAAGAAAAATGAAATTGATGAAAATCATTTAGTTGAGTCAGAATTTCATGATCAGTGGGCTGCTCTAGAAAGTCCAGAAAAAATCGATGTTAAATTAATTAATGAGGCCTCTACATCTCCTGAATTAAGATGTATAGCAAATAAAATTGGGATCTTTAAAGATAAAAAAATACTTGATGTTGGTTGTGGATTAGGAGAGTCGAGTATTTATTTTGCTATTAAAGGTGCAGATGTAACTGCTCTTGACCTATCACAAGGAATGCTTAATAAAACTGAAGAATTAGCAAAAATAAATAATGTTAAAGTTAAAACTCATCTAGCAACTGCTGAAAATTTCCAATTTATTAACAATGAAGAATTTGATGTAATATATATAGGTAATTGTTTGCATCATGCTGACATAAAACAAACAATGAAAAATGTTACAAGTCATCTCAAATCAGATGGTCTTTTTGTGTCCTGGGATCCAATTGCTTACAATCCAATTATAAACGTATATAGATTAATTGCGTCAAATGTAAGAACACCAGATGAACATCCTCTTAAAATTAAAGATATAAAAGATATCACCAGTTGTTTTAAACAATCGAGTACTGACTATTTTTGGTTAACAAGTTTAATTGTATTTATATTGATGATTATTTTTCAAAGAAAAAATCCAAATAAAGAAAGATTTTGGAAAACAGTTGTGTATGAGTCAAAAAAGTGGAATTGGTTATACAAACCATTAGCAAAATTTGACTATTTTTTATTAAAAATTTTACCTCCATTAAAATTATTATGTTGGAATGTTGTAATAACAGGATCGCATAAAAAAGATGACTAATACGCAATGGTGGACAATAAAAAAATATCTTAAACATACTAATATAAGTTTTCCCCAGGTATTACTCAAAACATCCCTGGTTCCACTTAAAGAATATAAAAAAAATTTAAAGAAAGGGTCAAAAGTACTTGATTTTGGATGTGGTGAAGGAATAACCTCCATATTGCTTGGTCATTCTAGAGACGATTTAGAAATACATGGAATTGATAAAAATAAAAAGCTAATCGAAACGGCTCAAAAAATTAAACAACTTAATGTTAAATTTTTTAACTTAAATCTTTTAAATGAAGATTTTTTTCACAATGATGTTTTTAATAATTATGATTTGATTATATGCAACGATGTAATACATCATTTTGCATATAAATATCATAAATTAATTATAGAAAAACTAAATAATAAGCTTAACAAAGGTGGGAAGCTTATACTTAAAGAAGTCGATAAAAATGATTATTTTGATCACAAACTAACTAATTTTTTTGACAAAAAATTATATCCTTTAGATTTTTTATCATTCAGAAATATTAACGACTGGTTTAAGCTTTTTAAAAGATTGGGATACAAAGAGAATGATATAAATTTAATAAAACAGAAACATTTTTGGCCAGCATCACGATCTATAATTTTTTTAGATAAATTAGAAATTGAAAAAATAAATGTTGAAGAAAAGATAAAAGAAAAAAATAATTTAGCAAAAAACCAAGGCTTAAAAAATGTTTTAATCACAGGAACAGGTGGTTTTATTGGTAAAAATTTATTAGAAAAATTAAAATTGAATAATAATTATCATTTAATTTTAATTTCTAGATCAGTAATAAATTCTAAAAGTAAAAACATTTCAATAATTAACTCTGAACTATCAGAGCTTAAACCTAATTCTGTTGTTTTTGATAATGTTGATATAGTCATTCATCTAGCCTCAGAGGTAAAATATGAGAATGGAGATAATATTTACGAAAATAATATCAATGGTACCAAATACTTATTAAGATCTATAGGTCAAAGAAATAGGGATAAGGTAAAAAAAATAATTTTTACTAGTTCAATAGGAGCTATTGATAGAAGCAAAAATGACAATTGTGATAAACCACTTGATTTAAAAGCTACAGCAAATCCATCTTCCTACTATGGTTATAGTAAACTTGTTGGTGAAAAACTTATAAGAAAATTTTCAAAAAATAATGTTATTTTAAGAATATGCTGGTGTTATGGAAAGTATATGACAAGCGATACACATATGAAGTTTTTATTTGAGTCTACTAAAAAAAATAAATTATTTAGTTTTTTTAATTTTCCAGGAAAAGTAAGTATTATACATATTGACGAGCTAATAAATATTTTAATATTTTTTATGGAGTCAAGTAAATCAAACGTGACTTATTATGTTAATGATGGGCAGCCAATCTCTTTAGGAAAAATGTTTAAAGAATATAAAAGACATTTTGGAAAAAAGTTTATGATAAACATCCCAAAATTTGTTACAAGCTCTTTCAAGTTTTTTAAGGGAATATTACCGTTCAAAATAAAAACTTTATTTATGGATACTATGGTTGCAGATGATGCTATGCTTAAAGAAATTAGAGATATAAAAATAAATAAATTCTTTCCAGAAGATATTGAGTCATTAAATAAATAAAAATTTAGTAAACATGGAAAATTCTAAGCTTGCAATAATAACCGGTTCAATGAATGGGCTGGGTAAAGAATTAAAATTAAATTTATTTACAAATAATTACAATATAATCTGTATAGATCTAAAATATGAAAAAAACTATATTTTAAAAAAAAATAATAAAAAAATTTATTATTTAAAAAAAAATATTAAGGACAGAAATCTTCCAAAGATCCTTAATAGAATTATCAAAAAAAATAATTTAATTTTAGATATTTTTATAAATAATGCTGGTATCGCTTATCAAAAAAAATTTTTAGATTTAGAAATATCAAAACAATTAAATATAATAGAAATCAACAATTTATCTTTAGTCAACCTCTCTTTTTATGCATTAAAAAACCTCTCTAAAAATGGAACATTAGTAAATATCGGCTCTAGTACCGCTTTTCAGCCACTTACCAACTTTTCTGTTTACTCATCATCTAAAATATTTGTAGATTATTTTACAAGAATTATTCAACAAGAATATAAAGATAAAAATATTTTGTTAGTTCATCCATCCGGTTTTAAATCAAAATTTAATAAAAGTGGAAATATAAAAATACGTAAAATAAAATTATTAGATACAAAAAATGTTGCCAATAAGATAATCAATTCAATAGAAAAAAAGGATAAAATTTTATTAATTGGATTTAGAGCACACTTAATATATTTATTCTCAAGAGTTTTTACTGTTAATTTTCAAATAAAATTCTGGGATAAAATTCTAAAAAAACTTAAATGAAATATATTTACTCTTTTTTTATAATTATATTAATTTGTTATGTTGGTGAACAAAAAGATTTAATAAATAGTAAATTACCACTTAAAGATAAAACATTCAGTTACTTAAGATATGATGATTGGATTAAATACAATAATAATTATCTTACTTTAAAAAAAATAAATGAAGGTAAATTGCTAATTAAAATTGAAAATCAAAATCTTAATTATATTTATAATGGTATTGATGATATAAAATTTAAATTAAAGCCAAATGGTAAAGTAAAGTTTTATTTTTTAATTAATCAAGATATTAATCTGGATCAAGTTATGACAGAAATAAGTCAGGGCTTAAATGATAATGAAATTAAATTTTTTGTTGCTAAGACTGAAAAAATTAAAAAAAAAATTGACTTGTCAAATTGGAAATCACACGTGGATAGTAAGTTTGAAGGTACCAAAACAGATTTTGTAATTTATCAAACTCCAATTTATGGAGCTTATTTACATAATACTTTTAAAGATCAAAGAAATAATAATTATTTTACTTTAAATTTTAAAGCCAAGTTAGGTAATACTAATAATTCAAGAATTATGGCATGGATAGGCGATAGTTACGGCTCACATAGAAAAAGAACTTATTATAAACTAGAAAATAATTTTAAAGAATTTTCTTACTTTCATAATGGAATTTTTTTATTTAAAAACCCAAAGAGATATGTGGGATTTGATGCTCTATTGTATGGAATTGATGATACAGTGCATATAAAAGACCTAGAAATCAATTCAATTAATGTATCAAAAAATTTTGATTTAAAACAAATTAGAAGAGATGATGATATTTCAGGTTCGTTCGATATCTTTGCAATAGAATTTATTAACATGAAAGATAAAAATAAAAAATTTAACCTAATTAATTTTAACGCCATTAATTAATAATGAGGCTAAAAATAATTTCAAAATTTTATGATTTAAAATTATTAATATGTATATTTGTATCGTTATTTATTTTAATTAGTTGGTATCTTGTATCATTTGAAGTTGCTCCTTATGACGATGACTCATCAAGGTGGATAATTTTGAAAAAAATTATTCTCACTTTTAATGATGGATATTATTTCCAATATGGAGCCAACGTTCCAATGGAAATTCAATGGGAAGATCCTGGATTTGCTTTTTGGACTGTATTTTATGGAATGTTAAAAAATATATTTATTAATACAAACTTAAACCCATACAAAGATCCATATATAATACAATTTTATATCACTTGCTTAATTATAATTTTTTCGTTGTATAAATTGAGATTTAGTAAATTTATTTTTATTATTCCAATTGCATTAAGTATTTTTATTTACATAAGTGAAATAAGTGAAATTTTGTTGGGATATAAATTTGCTTATTCTGGACTAATATATTTATCTTTTGGTATGCACTGGACAAAGGCATTAAGTGCAATCCTTTTATTTACTTATGCAATAACTTTTTTTAAAAATTTTTATAATCATAATGTTGATTATAAAACAATAATAAAAGAAACTTTGATATATGGTTTATTGTTTGGTTTTTTGACTACTTTAAGAAATGATATATTTATTCCAGTACAACTTTCATTATTTATATTTACTTTTTTAATTTTTTTAAAATATAGAAAAATTAATATGAAAGATATAATCATTAAAATTATAATACTATTTATACTTTTTTATATGTCGGCTCAAATTCCAAAATTAATCATGAGTATTACTTGGAAGGTCAGAGACATTGTCTACTCTATAGATCAGTCAAATGATAACTCGGGGCACCCTAAATGGCATGTATTAATAATAAGCTTAGGATATGTAGATAACAAATATGATATTAAATGGGATGATGGTTCTGGATGGCAAGTTGTAAAAGAAATTCAAAAAAAAGATATAAAATATGGAACAAAAGAACATGAAAAATATGCCAAAAAAACATTTTTTTTCATTTTAAAAGATGATCCAACATTAATATTTCGAAATATTTATAAAAAAACTCAGACTTTATTGGGAGATGTAAAAAATAAAATTGTTATATATCTAACATTATCATTAATGTTTGGAAATTTAATATTAAGATATTTGATCCAACGTAAATTTTTAAATGATTTATTAATTTTTACCTACCCTACTTTTTTTATAGTACCACTGATAATTTATCCCTATTCATTATATTATATTGATTTGATAGCTATGAGTGTATTAATTAGTTTATACTCAATAATTAGTGTTTTAACCTTATTTAAAGCAGAATAAATCGGTTTGTTTTAAGCTTTTATCTAAATCTTTTAAGTCATTTTTGGTGTTAACATTTCGATTTAGATCAAGCCTTAAAATTTTAAAATTAAATTTTTTAAGAAAATTAACTAAATCAAATTTAGTATTGGATAATTTAAGATCACTTGGACAATATTCTATAATTAATTTAAGTTTTTTTGATCTTAAGATATTTTTCATTCCTTTTAAAACTTCAATTTCAGATCCCTGAGTATCAATTTTTACAAAATTAATTTTTTTTTTTTTAAATAAATTATCAATCTTGTCAAATTTAACCACAACAGAATAATCATGAACATTATCTTTGTGAATACTATTTTCTCCACGATTTTGATTTGAAATATAGAATTTACTTTTTTTTTTGGATGAAAAGGCACAAATTTCAAAAATTTTATTGTTTTTCTTTTTAAAAATTTTTAAATCTCTTAAATATTTTAGGCATACCTGATCAGGCTCAACTACATTTATATTTATATTTAAATTTAGTTTATTAAGAAAATATGGATAAAATCCATAGGCACTCCCAATATCTAAGAAAACATCATTTTTTTTTATTTTTTTATTAATTATTGAGCAATTTTTTCTGTCAATAAATGATTTTGCAAAGTAATAGAATAAAAAGAAAATTCTTCTAAAAAAATAGAAATTATCTAATTTAAAAAAACTATAAAAAAAGCTAAGTAAGAAACCAAATAGAATTATTATTGATCTAAAGATTTTAACTATTAGATTATCATTAGTATTAAGAACTCTACTTCTGAAATCAAATTTATTTCTTGCAAGTTCTTTATTTGCCATGAGAGATATTATTTAGTCGTCTTGTCTAATTTCTATTAACTCAAATCTACTTATTTCGAAAGAATTTTCTTTTTTATTGTTTGATATATGGGCAATTACAGGTTGATATTCTTTGTTATCCTCTACCTGAAATAAAAATCTAAATTTTCCTTGAGTTGTTAAATTTACTTGAAAATTACTCCAATTTTTTTTTTCATTTAACAAACCAACTGTTAAACCTCCAACAAAAGTTTTACCCTCAACAATAAAAATTTTTTTGTTTTCAGATTTAATTGGTTTTAATAATTTATAGTAATCATATATTCCTTTGGTAGTCCCATTGAACAATAATTTATTATCTGAATTATTTAGCTTAATTAAATCAATTTTTTTAAAAAATTTATTATGATAATCTTCAAGTTTTATATTTTGAGGTATTTTTACCTGCTTTATTCCAAAATGATATTTTTCCTTTAATCCATTTTTAAAATAAAGTTTTTTTTCAAAAAAATTTTTATCTAAATGCATATCTAAAATAACGGGATTATTTTTTTTATTTATAAAATAACTAATGGTGCTAATACAATCAATAATATCCCCATCTATTTCTAAATTTTCAAAATTTAAAAAAATATCTTCTTCAATTAAAAATGATGGAAAAATTGGTATAAAAATTTTTCCTTTATCCTCAAATTGATAAAAAATACTCCTATCAAAATTATTTCTATTTACTAAATAAGTTGGATTATAAGGTTTAAAATAATTTATTTTTGCAGAAAATAGTTTATTAATACAATTTTTATCTTCACCATATTCAAATATTAAATAAAAAGGCTCCTTAATTGAATTTAATTCAGCACCAAAAACAAAAGAATTATTTTTTTCATTTAAATCATAATTTAATAAAATTTTATTGGTCTCTAAATTATAATACCTTTTAAACAATTTCTTTAAATTATACTGCTGTAAATATAATAAAAACAAGCAACTTATAATTAAAGTTAGGATTAAAGATAAATTTATTTTTAAATTTTTTCTATCTAGTTTAAAATTTGTATTGTATGAAAAGTTATTTTTTAACATAAAATTTCTTACTTCATTGATAATTTCATTAAATAGAAAACTAAGGAATATCATTGGTATTATTATTAAATAATACCCATGTCTTAAATCTATTTGCAAAGATTGCAAAAAACATAAGTATAATAGAACTATAAGAATATAAATATTCCAAATATATTTTTTTTCTTTAAAAAAAATAAAAACTAATACAGCTATTACAGAAAATATTTGAAATAATTGATTAAAACCAAACCACTTTCCTGAAATAATTAAGTATGTGGTTTTTAATCCTCTTATCATTAGATCTCCACAAAAATTAAAAAATAGAAAATAGAAAAAATTATATGACTGTGTTAAATAGTTTTTAGATAATGAGCTCTCGTTAAATGCATAAACTAACTTTTCAACAAAATAATCTTCATAAAATGGAAGAATACTATAAGTTTTTGAATATAAACCTAGCGCATTATTAAAATTTTCAGCAAACCCTAAAATCAAAACATGAAAAAAATTTTTAAAAGGCAAAACTTCATGAGAGTTATTACTGACTAAAACGTATGTTAAAAAAGGAAAAAAAAATAAAATAAAAAATTTATATAAATAATTAATTATTTTATCATCGTGATATTTGAATAATATAAAATAAAAAGGTATGATAGGTAAAAAAATATAAAATATATCTCTTCTAAAACCGGCTCCAACTACAATTATAACTATTCCCAAAATTAAAAAAAAAAATAAATTGAAAATATTTTTTTTCTTTCCATAAAAAATACATGCCATTAAAAAAAGGCCCAATATAAACGGTGTTTTAGAAAAATCTCTAAAAACATTTAAAAATCCCAACAAAAATTCAATTGAAAAATATGATAAAACAAATGCAATTAAGGGATTGGAAAAAAAATTAATTATAAAAAAAAAAATAGTAATAGAGATTAAAAAAAAAACGACTAATAAAAGATCAATTCCTTTCTTATCAATTCCTGTAAAATTCCATATTAGAGACAGCGTCTTGATTGCATATTTAGTATTTGCAATGTAAAAATCTCCCTTTTTCTTTTTTTCTTTATCCTCAATAGAAATATTTTCACTTTTGACTGTTTCACATGAAATTTCAGATATTTCACCTTTTAAGAATTTATCAAATTTAGGGCTTAGATAATTGTATTCTAATTTATCAAAGCAGTAATTTGATACCGCTCCATTCAAAATATACCAAGTTACATCTGATTTATTATTTTTTAAATACGAAGATGATAAATGATAAGATGAAATTAATAATAAACATAATAGTAAAAATGAAAAAAAATTCATCTTCTTTGAAAGAAAATAACTAAATTTCATAAACAAGATACATATCTATTATTAATATAAATTAATTTTTTTTATAACTTGATATATTAACTTATTACTAGATTTTTTGACATTTATTTAAAAATTAATATTTATTATAAATTTATCACTTTTTTAAATTGTCAATATCTATAGGTTTATGATCAAAAATGTCATGATAAAAAATAAAAAATTTACATATGTTTACTTGTCAATTTTTATAACATTCTTAATTTTAATTTTTTTTCATTTATTAACAATATTTATTAATAATATTTTATTAATAGTCTCTATTTCATGGATATTTAATAACACTTTGCGTTTTGTTGTTTACAAAAAATTATTATTTAAAGAAAATATTTCTTATAAATTTCTTTCAAAATTTTTTAAATACTTTCTGCTAATTTTAATTTTTTTTATCACAAATTATTATTATTTAAAATTTTGTGATTCTAATTTTGATTATCCACTTGTTTTCTTTCAATTCCTTTTTATTCTTATAGGATCACCAATAAATTATACGATAATGGATAAAAAAATATTTAGATCATGAATATTGTTTTTAAAAATAAAATTAAAAAATTTTGGAATAGTAATTCAAGTATTTTAGCAGGCGAAAAAGATACAATATTAAAAATTAAAGAAGAAGCAATTATTAATAATAATATCAATTCAGAAAGTGAAATATTAGATTTAGGTTGTGGTAAAGGGCAACTTATAAAATATTTAAATAAAAACAAAAAAATTAAAAATGCTATCGGAGTAGATTTTAGTAAAAGATTTATATTTCAAGCAAAAAAAAATAAATTCAAATATATAGATTTTTATTGTGAGGAAGTAGAAAAATTTATTGAAAGAAAAAAAATTAAGAAAAAAAAATTTGATATAATAATTCTAAAAAGACTTCTTATAAATTTAGAAAATTCAAAAAAACAAATCAAATTAATTAATAATGTAAGTAGATTGATGAAAAAAAATGGAAAAATTATTGCTATAGAGTCCTCAATTTTTTATAATAAAAACATAAATCAGTTTAGAAAAAAAATTGGACTTAAATCTATAAAACCGCCATGGCATAATTGTTTTATCAATGATCAAAAGTTATTAAAAACGAAATTTAAAAATGTTAAATTATGTAAAATTGAGGAACTCTTCTCTACTTACTATTTTTTTTCAAGAGTTGTTAATGCTTATTTTAATAAATTGATTAAAAGAGAGCCTAGGTATGACGATTTAATAAATAAATTGGGATGGATCTTACCTCAAAATTTTATCAAAGGATTTTCAAGAGAGCGGCTTTATTTATTTAAAAAAAAATATTAATAATTTTATGGGTATAATATTATTCTTTTAATATTTTACTAAATAAATTAGAACGAATATCTAAATGAATGCAAGTAACAAAAAAAAAATAAGTATAGTAGTACCAGTTTTTAATTCTGAAAAAAGTTTGGTTATACTTGTAGAAAAAATAAAATCCGAACTTGTAAAAAAAAATAAATATGATGTAGAGTTAATATTAGTTAATGATGGTAGTTCAAATAAAAAAACTTCACTATATTTAAAAAAGATTAAATTTAATAAAATTAGAATAATCAATTTAGGTAAAAATATGGGACAGCATTACGCAACACTTAATGGAATTTCTTTAGCAAAAAATAATATTATAGTTACCCTTGATGATGATCTCCAACATGATCCAAAATATGTAGACAGTATGATGAAGCACTTAAAAAAAAGAAAATTGGATGTTGTCTTTGCAAAATTTAAAGAAAAACAGAGCCCAGAAATTAAAAAAATCTTCAGTAGAATAAATAATTTTTTTATAAAAAAAATATTTCAAATGGAAGACGATTTTTATTTATCGTCTTTTAGAATTTTTAAAAAAGATATAGCTTCTAAAATTTTAAAAAAAAAGTACAACGAACCATATATCGGTTGTCTGATTTTAAGCTGTAAGCCAAAAGTTGGAAATATAATTATTAATCATAAAAAAAGACTTGAAGGAAATTCTGAATATAGTTTTTTCAAACAATTAAGATTATTTAATACATTGCTTTTTGATTACTCAAATCTACCTCTTATTATTACAAGTTTTTTAGCGTTAACATTTTGTGTAGTTGGATTATTTTCTGGATTTTATGCAATATTGCAATCGCATATTACATTAACATCTGCTCCGGGTTGGGCGTCTACTATCTTAATTATATCTTTTTTTTCTACTATAATAATTTTTTTACAATTTTTAATAGGTGTAAACAATTTTAGGTCCAGTAAAAAAAGGAGCTTTGAGGACACTGTATAATTTATATATGGAAAAAAAAATCAATCTTAAAATAAGTAAAACTTGGAGCTTTAATAATAAGGTAGCTAAAGTTTTTGATGCTCATGTAAATCAATCAATCCCTATGTATAAAGAATTTCATAAACAAATAGCAAAGATTTCAGAATTTTACTTAAAAGATAATTCTGTAATTTATGATCTTGGTTGTTCTACAGGAAATTATATCTATGAAGTGTGCAAAATTAAAAATGAAAAATTAAATATATACGGCATAGATGAAAGTAAAAAAATGATAGAATTAGCAAAAGTTAAAACTGGTAAATTTAAAAATAATAAAATAAAATTTATATGTGGAGATATTTTAAAGACAAAATTCAAAAGATTTGATTTAGCTGTATGCAGCCTTATGATGCCTTTTTTTTCAAATCAAAAACAAGAAAAAATTTTAAAAAAAATATTTAATAATTTAAATAAAAACGGTGCTACAATTTTTTTAAATAAAACTATTTGTGAATATTCAAATTTTGAAAATATTTTCAATCAACTATATTATGATTTCAAACTTAGTAAAAAAATTTCTTCAAAAGATATTTTAAAAAAAGCCCAAAGTCTAAGATCTGTTCATACAACTAATACTGCTCAAAATGATATAAAAAAACTAAAAAAAATAGGTTTCAGTAAAATCGAAATTTTTTTCAAGTATCTAAATTTTACTGGATATTTAGTAGAAAAGTGATCACTGCAATAAAGATTAGCTCATGAAAAAAACCAAAATTAATTTTCACGAACCATATATATCTGGAAATGAAAAAAAATATATAAACGATGTATTTAAAATCAAAAATTTTTTTGGTATCGGTAAATACACAAATTTATGTGAAAAGATATTAGCAAAAAAATTAAATCAAAAAAATGTATTGTTAACTGACAGTTGTACATCTTCATTAGAAATAGCTGCACTATTAATTAAAGATAATAAAAAAAATGAAATAATTCTTCCATCATTTACCTTTCCCTCTACTGCAAACGCATTTTTAAAATCTGGATTTAATTTAGTATTTGCGGACAGCTTAAAAGATGATCTTATGATTGATCCAAATGATATAAGTAAAAAAATTACACCCAGAACAAAGGCTATAGTCGTAGTTCACTTAGGTGGTGCTAATGCAGATTTAATCAATATTCAAAAAATATGTAAAAAAAATAATATTTTATTAATTGAAGATGCGGCTCAATCTTATGGCTCTAATTATAATTCAAAAAATCTTGGAACGTTTGGGGATATAGGATGTTTTTCATTTCATGAGACTAAAAATATTCATGCAGGTTTAGCTGGGGCAATTTTTATAAAAAATAAATATTTATACAAAAGAGCATTGAGTATTAGAGATAGAGGAACTAATCGTCATTTACTCGTAAAAAAGAAAATTAAAAATTATTCATGGGTTGAAATAGGTGGAAGTTATTATCCAACTGAGCTTCAAGCTGCATTTTTATATTCTCAGTTAAAGAATATTGCGGTTAATATTAAAAAAAGAGGTGTGCTGTTTAAATGTTATGAAAAATATTTAGGACAGTTAAAACAAAATAAAGCATTTTATTTTAGTGAGATAAATAAAAAACTTATTTCAAATTACCATGCTTTTTATATTATTCTCAATACATCTAAATCATGTTTTAAACTTCGAAAATTCTTGGCAAAAAAAAATATTTATGCTCACACATGGTACATGCCATTACACCAATCATTGATTGGATATAAATCAACAAAAAAAAATATGAAATTACCAATTCTTGATAAAACTCATAAAAATCTTCTTAGATTGCCACTACATAACAACCTTAATGTAAATGATATTAAAACAGTTTGTAAGAATATAAACTTGTTTTTCAAAAAAAATAAATTTAAAAGCAAATGAAACTAAAATTAATAAATCGAAACAAATAAAATACTTAAATAATCTTAATTTCTAATTAATTATTAAATATCAGATACTTTCGTACCTTGTCTTTTTTCAATCAATTTTACAAATTCACTACATTGGAAGATATTTTCATAAGTACCGAGATCAAACCAAGTTGTCCCTCTCCCATTTAAAACGTAATCTAATTTTTTTTGCTTAAGTAAAATTTTATTTAAAGAGGTAATTTCTAATTCACCACGTTTTGAAGGTTTTAAACGTTTTAAAAGTTTAAGAGCATCTTCATGATAAACGTATAATCCTGTGATTACAAAACTGCTTTTTGGATTTTTAGGTTTTTCAATAATTTTATTTATTTCTTTTTTTTTATTTAGATATGCCACACCATAATTTTTTGGATCTGATACTTTTGACAAAAAAATAGATGAATTTTTTGATTTTTCTAGTAATTTTTTATTTAAAATTTTTGGAAATTCTTTTCCAAAAAAAAAATTATCCCCAAGAATTAATGCAAATTTGTTTACATTAGATAAAAATTTCTTTCCTAAAGTTAATCCTTCTGCAATCCCACCACCTTTTTTAGTCTGAATTTTAAATTTTATTAAAATTTTATATTTCTTCTGGAAGGAAAATAAGATTTTTCTAAAAGTTTTAAGATCCTCTTGATTGCATATAATTAAAATTTCTTTAACTTTGGCATATATTAATAGTGACAAAGGATAAAAAATCATTGGCTTATTATAAACTGGCAATAAATGTTTATTTAAATAATTAGTCAATGGTTTAAGTCTCGTCCCACTTCCTCCAGCCATAATGATTGCTTTATTGATCATGAAAAAATTTCATTTTTTATATTTAATAATTTTGCTTTTTAATTGGCATGATAAAATTGTTGGTGTCACTTCCTCTAAAAGCTTGTACCACTCTAGGGTAATATTAATTGTTTTTTTTGCATAATTTTTGTTTGATTTTAATTTTTTAACTATTTCTTTAATTCCAAAATTAAGATTATATTTTGTCTTAAATCCCACTTTTTTTGACTTAGAAAAATCTACTCTATAAGATCGATTATCAGGATTTCCATACCATTTGATTTTTAAATTTTTTACACTTTTTTTAATTATATTCGCCAATTTATTTATAGTGATAGTACAATTATCAGAACCAATATTAAAAACTTCACCATTGATAATATCGATTTCTTTTCTTAAGAAAAAAATAATTGATCTTGCACAATCTTTTACATGAACGAGTGGCCTGTATTGTTTTCCATCTCTCATAATTGGTAAAACTTTTCTAACAAATGAAGACTCTATCATTCCATTTAATGCTAAATCGTATCTCATTCTTGGTGAAAATCCAAAAACCGTTGAGAATCTTAAAACAGTTACACAAAAATTTTTACTTGATAATTTCAAAATTTTTCTCTCTGCCATCAAGTTGCACTTAGCATAAGTTGTTAAAGGATTTGTTTGGCTTGTTTCTTTTACTTTTTGTTGATTAAAACCATAAACAGAACATGATGAAGGCAAAATATATCTTCTTACCCCATATTTTTTTGCCAAAGAAGCAGAATTAAATCTAGACTTAAAATTTATTTCGTAAGTTTCTTTTTTAAAATACTCTCCTGAGGGATCATTTGACAATGACACTAAATCAATAACAGCATATAAATTCTTAAATAAGTTTTTATTTAAATTTCTTACATCTCCAAAAATTATTTTTAAATTTTTATTTTTTTTTAGATTTTTTCCAAAAAAAAATCTGTCAAGAACAATCACCTTGAACCCAATTTTTAATAGCATTGGCACTAAAACCGAACCGATATAACCTGAACCACCTGTAACTAGGATTTTTTTCATAAATGTAATTTTTATATTTATATGAAAATTTAGAGAAAAATTTTAATATAAATAAAACTAATTTAGCTTATATATATTATTCAAATGAAAAAACTACTACAAAAAATAATAAGTAAAAATTGCAAAATTTTTATTGCAGGTTGTGGGTATACAGGACTGCCTCTAGCAAAATCAATTTCTGATAAAAAAATTAAAACGTTTGGTTTTGATATAAATTTAAAACTCATAAATAAACTTAAAAATAAATATTCAAATCGTTATTTAACATTTACAAATAAGATTAATTATATATCAAAAGCTGATATAATATTAATAGCTCTTCCAACACCATTGACAAAAAATTATGATCCAGACTTGAGTTATATTCAGTCATTTTTAAATGCTGGCAAAAAATATTTAAAGAAAAATCAAATCCTAATTCTTGAAAGCACAAGTTATCCTGGAACTACCACCGAAATTATTAGACCTATGATAGAAAAAAAATTTAAAATTGGTAAAAATTTTTATCTTGGTTATTCACCAGAAAGAATTGACCCAGGTAGAAATATACAATTTAATAAAATAACAAAAGTATTTTCGGGTTGTACTAAAAATTGTAAAATTCTCATAAATTCTTTTTATAAAAATTTTATAGATGAAACTTTTTTAGTTTCCAAAAATGAAACAGCTGAGTTTGTAAAAATATTTGAAAATATTTTCAGAGCAGTGAATATAAGCTTAGTAAATGAAATGAAAATTATAGCCGATGTTTTTAATATAAATATCAGAGAAGTTATAAACGCTGCAGAAACCAAACCTTATGGTTTCAAGAGGTTTGACCCAGGTCCCGGAATTGGAGGACATTGTATTCCGGTTGATCCTTTTTACCTAACCTGGAAAGCAAAAGAATTCGGTATACATACTAGATTTATTGAGTTAGCTGGTGAAATTAACAATAAAATACCCATATGGACATATAACAAAATAAATGAAAACCTTAATAAAAAAAATAAATATATTAAAAATTCAAATTTTTTATTTATTGGAGCATCATATAAAAAGGACATAAGCGACGTAAGAGAGTCCCCCTCAATTAAATTTTTCAAATTATTTATAAAAGAAAAAATTAAATTTGATTATCATGATCCACACGTAAAAAATATACATATTACAGAAACTAAAAGTAAATTAAAAAGTATATCTCTTAATCCTTCAAAATTAAAAAAATATGATTGCGTTGTTATATTAACGAACCATAGTAAGGTAAATTATGAACAGATACTAAAATATTCAAAAATTATATTTGATACAAGGGGCTGCTTACCGAAAAATGCAAAAGTAATAAATTTATAAGTAACTTTTAAAAATATATCTTAGTTAAATTTTTTATAATTGTTTATTAATTATTTAAATTTTTTTTTGTAAATCTTATAAATTCATCATTTTTCTTTGTTAAATAAATATTTTCAATCCAACTAAATGTTTTTTCTATTCCTTCTTTTAGTGAATACTTGTAATTCCAATTAAGTTTTTCTCTAATTAAATCGTTATTACTAGATCTTCCTTTTACTCCTTGAGGTTTGTCTAGTTGATAATTTTTTTCAAATTTTTTTCCTGCACAATTTTCAGCAATTGTAATTAATTGATTAATTGTAACTTTTTCATCACTTCCAATATTAATAGGATCAATGAAGTCTGAATGAAAAAGTTTTAAAACAGCATCTACACAGTCATCTATATAAAGAAAACTTCTTGTTTGCGAACCATCTCCCCAAACATCTATGGAACTATTATCACTCAATTTCGCCTCAATAACTTTTCTACATATCGCTGCTGGAGCTTTCTCTCTTCCGCCATCAAATGTGCCCATTGGACCATAAATATTATGAAATCTTGCAACCCTAGTTTCCAAACCATAGTCCTCATAAAAATGTCTACACATTCTTTCGCTAAAAAGTTTTTCCCATCCATATCCATCTTCTGGCATTGCTGGGTATGCATCTTCCTCTCTCAAACCCTCAATATTTGGATCTGTTTGTAAATCTTTATTGTAAGCACAAGCACTTGATGAAAAAAAATATCTTTGTATTTTGTTTTCTCTACAGGCTCTAAGTAAATTTGTGTTAATCAGAACTGACAGCATGCAATCTGCTTTATTATTTTCTATAAAACCAATTCCACCCATGTTGCATGCTAAATTAATTACGAAGTTCAC
>MDTB01113224.1_pt1 | contig 20919 bp, 21 predicted proteins | sample 811161 | NCBI WGS metagenome assembly MDTB01 (sample SAMN05326650, study PRJNA326480) | marine metagenome | isolation source: seawater | place: Mediterranean Sea | collected 2009
AAATCCGGCGCTCTATCCAGTTGAAGCTACCGGCGCAATATGAATAATCTAGATTAATTTATGAATAATACAATTAAATTTTCAGTCGATTTTAAAAATAGCGGTAAAAGATTAGATATTTTTTTAAAAGAAAATATTAAAAGATATACAAGATCCTTTTTGAAAAAATCAATTGAAGGTAAGCAGGTAAAATTAAATAATGTTTTAGTTCTATCACCTGCTACTAAAATTAAATATAAAGATTTTATATCAATTAATATTGTTGAAAAAAATATTCAAAACATTATTCCAAAAAAAAGAGAATTGGATATAATTTATGAGGATAAAGATATTTTAGTTTTAAATAAGCCAAAAGGAATGGTTGTTCATCCTGGTGCTGGCAATTATGAAAATACTTTGGTGAATGCCTTGTTATATAAATTTAAAAAAAATTTATCTGATCTAAATGGTACACTTAGACCGGGTATTGTTCATAGAATTGATAAAGAAACTAGCGGTCTTCTTTTGATTGCAAAAAATAATTTAGCTCATTCAAATTTAGGTGCTCAGTTTAGTAATCATACTATCAAAAGAAAATATCTTTGTTTAGCCTGGGGAGTAATACGGCCACTTCAAGGTAAGATTATTACATTGATAACTAGAGATAAAAAAAACCGACAATTAATGACGGTAAGCGATGTTAAAGGAAAAAAGGCAATTACTAATTATAAAACTATAAAAGTTTACAACATAAAAGATGTTCCAAAAATAAGTTTAATTGAATGTGAACTAGAGACAGGTAGAACTCATCAAATTAGAGTACATCTAAAATATAAAGGCTCTTCTTTGCTTGGAGATAAACAATATGGAAAGAAAATTATTAAATTTAAAAAGATTAATAATGAATTTTTTATCAAACTTAACAAATTATCTGGTCAAGCTTTGCATGCTAAAACTCTTGAATTTACTCATCCCTTGACAAAAAAAAGGATGAGTTTTGTCTCAGAATTGCCAAATGAGTTTAAAAAAATATTGAATTTACTTGAAAATTTAGACGCTTGAATTAAATAATTTCACATGTAAATAAGAATTATGAAAGATAAAAATCAAATTAACAATCTTCCAATTCCTTCTGTCGGAGGTTTGTCTATTTACTTAGCTCAAATTAAAAAATTTCCCATGCTTGATGCCGAGGAGGAGTATATGTTAGCAAAAAACTGGAGAGAAAATGGAAATTTAAATGCTGCTCACAAATTAGTAACCAGTCATTTAAGACTAGTGGCTAAGATTGCAATGGGATATCGTGGTTATGGATTGCCTGTAAATGAATTAATTTCGGAGGGAAACTTAGGTTTAATGCAAGCAGTAAAAAAATTTGATCCTGAAAAAGGATTTAGGCTTGCAACATACGCAATGTGGTGGATCAAAGCTGCAATACAAGAATATGTATTAAGATCATGGAGCTTAGTCAAAATGGGAACTACAACTGCACAAAAAAAACTTTTTTTCAACTTAAAGAAACTTAAAAATCAGATTGCACCAGGACAAGAAGGAGATCTTAAAGATGAGCAAGTAAATGAAATATCAAAAAGGTTAGATGTGGACTCTCATGAAGTAATAAATATGAATAGAAGAATGATGGGTCAGGAAAAATCACTTAACGACCCTATTAAAAACGGCGAGACCGATGAGTGGCAAGATTGGTTAGTTGACAATAGTTTAGACCAAGAATTAGTTTTATCTCAAAAGCAAGAGTATGATGATAAAAAAGAATTGTTAGATAGCGCGATGAAAATATTGAATGAGAGAGAAAAAGAAATAATTATTTCAAGAAGACTTTCTGAGGAACCTAAAACTTTAGACGAATTAAGTAAAAAATATAAAATTAGTCGAGAGAGAATTAGACAAATTGAGACTAAAGCTTTTGAAAAACTACAAAAATCAATGATAAACGCGAGTAACTCGAAAAACTTATTGCCATCAAATTAATTTTTAAAAGGATCTTCTACCAAAATTGTATCATTTCTTTCAGGACTTGTAGAAATACTCGATATTTTTGCTCCTATAAAATCCTCAAGAGCGTGAATATATTTTTTTGCATTTTTTGGTAATTCTTTTAGATTTCTTATACCTTTTGTTTTAGTTTTCCACCCTGGGAACGACTTGTAAATTGGTTTGATATTAAATTGGTCTTCAGATGCTGCAGGTAGATATTTAATTTTTTTTCCATTAAGTTCGTATTCCACACACATTTTGATCTCCTCTAATTCATCTAAAACATCCAATTTAGTCAGAGCAATACCATTAATACCTGAAATTTTAATAGTTTGACGAACTAGTACTCCGTCGAACCATCCACACCTTCTTTTTCTAGCTGTAACGGTTCCAAACTCTTTTCCTCGTTTACCTAAACTTTCACCTATTTCATTTGTTAATTCAGTAGGAAATGGTCCACTACCAACCCTCGTCGTATAAGCTTTAGTTATTCCTAAAATGTAATTAATTTTACTAGGATCTGAGCCTGATCCAGTAGCAGCCATTGCAGGCACTGTATTAGAAGATGTGACATAAGGATAAGTACCGTGATCGACATCTAGGAGTATTCCTTGTGCCCCTTCAAACAAAATTTTTTTCCTCTCATCGTTATATTGATTAAGTTTCAGCCAAACAGGTTGAGCATAGTTTAAAATTTTAGGTGCTATCTCAAGTAATTTGGTCTTAAGATCGTCTTTTTTGTATATTTTTTTATTCAACCCTTTTCTTATTGCATTGTGGTGTAATAACACGTTTTCTAATCTGTTATCTAAATTGCTCTTTGATCTTAGATCCATGACTCTGATTGATCTTCTTCCAACTTTATCTTCATAACAAGGTCCAATTCCTCTTTTGGTGGTTCCAATTTTTTCTTTTCCTGCAGCATTTTCTCTTATTTCATCCATCTCTTGATGGAACGGTAGAATAAGAGAAGCTGACTCCGAAATCATGAAATTTTCTGGTGTAACATCTATACCTTGTTTTTTTATTTCTTCAATTTCACTCAATAGTGCCCAGGGATCTATTACAACTCCATTTCCAAGAATGGAAATTTTTCCTTTTCTTACAATACCAGATGGTAATAATCTTAACTTAAAGACTTTTTTATCAATTACTAGTGTATGACCAGCATTATGGCCTCCTTGAAATCTGACTACTACGTCAGCTTCGCTAGATAGCCAATCTACTATTTTACCTTTTCCCTCATCTCCCCACTGTGAACCTACTACTACAACATTTTTCATTATTTAAATTTTTTTTTTAAAGTAATTGAATTTAAGTGATTTATTGGACCGTTTCCTTTTCCTAAATTTAGATTTGATTTAATTGCTTCATTAACATATTTAATACCTAGCTCACAGGATTTAATCAGATCTTTTCCACATGATAAATACGTTGTAATAGCTGAAGATAATGTGCAACCAGTTCCATGAGTATTTTTAGATTTATATTTTTTACTTTTAAAAACTTTAATAGTTTTTTTATTGACAAAAATATCATAAATTTCGGAGTATTTTAAATGCCCTCCTTTAATCAGAGCATTTTTAGCTCCTAAGCTAACCAGTATTTTTCCCGATTTAATCATGTCTTTTATAGAGTTAATTTTTATGCCAGTTAATATTTCTGCTTCTGGAATATTAGGTGTTATTAATAAAGTTTTTTTTATTAACTCTCTCTTAATATAAATTATTGCTGTACTATTAATTAACCTAGTTCCGCCTTTCGCTACCATAACTGGGTCAAGTATAACTTTTTTTACGTTAATTTTTTTTAGAGACTTTAAAACCTCTATAATAACTTTTTTGGAATGAAGCATTCCTATTTTTATTGCATTAGGTCTAATGTCTTTAGCAGAAAACTCTATTTGGCTAGATATTTGTCTAGGATTTATTGCAAATATTGATTTTACTCCTGTAGTGTTTTGAGAGGTCACAGCAGTAATGGCTGTCATCGCGTAAGAACCTAAAGAGGTGACAGTTTTAATATCAGCTTGTATACCAGCCCCGCCAGAAGAATCTGAACCAGCGATAATAAGAACTTTAGACTTTGGATTCATATGCTAACGAATTGTTTTTTTTACGATGTTGATACACTGGTTCATTAATGAATGATTGAATGACTCACACATTATTCTTATTTTAGGTTCTGTTCCAGATGGTCTAACAAGCAATCTTCCTCTATTTTTTATCTGCTCTTTAGCCAGTCTTAATGCTCGTTTACATTTTGAGGAATTAATAATTTTCTTATCTTTGACCTTAATATTTAAAAGCTTTTGTGGAACTGATTTATATACTTTAAAAATTTCGCTTGCTAATTTACCTTTTTTTAGAGCGAATAATGTTTCTAGTGCTACTAGAAGGCCATCTCCAGTGGTAGCAAATTTACCTAGAATTATGTGACCTGATTGCTCTCCACCTAAGTTAAAGTTATTTTTTTTCATCATTTCTTTGACATATCTATCTCCTACTTTAGATCTTTTAAAATTGATTTTTTGATTCAAAAAAAATCTCTCTAAACCGTAATTTGACATTAAAGTTCCTACTACTCCGCCTTTTAAAATTTTTTTTTTTTTCCACCTTTTAGCAATCATTGCGATAATTTGATCACCATCAACTATTCGGGATTTTTCATCACACATTATTACTCTATCAGCATCACCGTCTAAAGCTATGCCCAGATCTGCTTTAAATTTTTTTACATATTTTTTTAAAATTTTTGGGTGAGTTGAACCACATTTGTAATTTATATTTAAACCATTTGGCTTTACTCCAATTGAAAAAACTTTTGCACCCAAATCAGAAAGTATCTTCGGAGCCGCTTTATAGCCTGCTCCATTCGCACAATCTACTACTATTCTCATTTTTTTAAGACTAAAATTACTTGGAAAATTATTTTTTAAAATCTTGATATATCTATCATTACCATTCTCTAATCTTTTTACTCTTCCTAACATATTTGGTTTTGATAATTGATTTAAAGTTTTTGTATCAATTAAGTTTTCAATTTTTTTTTCAATTTTGTCTGACAATTTCATTCCGTCTGGCCCAAATAATTTTAATCCGTTATCATGAAATGGGTTATGAGATGCAGTAATCATTATTCCTAGATTAGCTTTCATTTCTTTTGTAAGCATTGCTAATCCATTCGTTGGCAGTGGTCCTAAAGTAAAAATATGCATTCCTGCTGAAGCTAATCCTGACACTAAAGCTGGTTCAAGAGCATATCCAGACAAACGGGTATCTTTAGCTATTATTGCAGTCTGTTTTCTTTTCTTTAAATTTTTAAAATATGTGCCTGCTGCTAATCCAAATTTAAAAAATTTTTCTCCATTAATATTTCCAATATTTACTTTTCCTCTTATTCCGTCCGTGCCAAAATATTTTTTCTTCATTTTTTCATTAAAGCTTCAAACACTAAAAGACCTTGTTTAACTTCCTCAACATTGTGCACTCTAAAAATTTTTATTCCTTGTGAAAAAGAAAACAAAATTGAAGATAGAGTTCCTCCAATTCTTTCTTTAGTATCATAATACCCTGAGATCTGACTAATAAATCTTTTTCTTGATGTACCAATTAATATAGGAAAACCTAGCGAATGAAATATAGAAATCTTATTCAAAATCATCAAATTATGTTTCAAGTTTTTTCCAAAGCCAATTCCGGGGTCTAAAATAATTTTTTTGCCAAATTTATCTGATTTAAATTTTTTTATTTGATTTTCAAAAAAATCATAAATATCTAGAAGAACATTTTGATATGAGGGATTTATTTGCATAGTTTGTGGAGTACCTTGCATATGATGAATTATTTTCCATAAATTTTTATTATTAATTATATTAAAAGACTTCTGATCGAATTTAAAACAGGAAACATCATTGATAATATCAACATTATTTTTAATTGAAAAATTCATCACTTGTGATTTTCTAGTATCAACCGATAACAAAGTTTTGGGAAATTTTTTTTTAAATTTTTCTATTATTTTTTTTACCCTTTGAAGTTCATGTTGTTGGGAAATGATCTTTGACCCTGGCCTTGTAGACTCACCTCCTATATCAATAATTACAGCTCCTGCTCTTATCATTTGTTTTATTTTTTGAGTTGCTTTATTGATTGAATTGAATTTACCTCCATCAGAAAAACTGTCAGGTGTCATATTTAAGACTCCCATTAGTACATGATTTTTATTTCTTAAAAATTCTCTTTTTTTTGTAATTTCTCTCAAATCTTTTGATATTTTCTTTTTAATATTTAGAGGTAATTTTTTTATATTTTTAATATCTATGATTTTTGAATTTATCTTTTTTTTATCCCTCGTAAAAATTTCAATTTGATTAAAAGAAACAGTGTTATTACCACAAAGCGGCAAAGTTAATTTTTTTTTTACTAATTTTTTTGAGTTAGATCCATAAAAAAAATTACACGCTCGTGTGTAATATTTTTTCATATTATTTATACTGCTGGTTTAGGTTTTAATCCTAATGATCCCAAGGCAGATGACGATATGCCATCATCTTTATCATCTTCCTTGAAAGATCTAGTGGGTTTAATATCCTTTAAAATCAAATCTCTTATCTCATCCCCTGATAATGTTTCATAGATCAAAAGTGCTTTAGCGATTTTATGAAGATCATCAATTTTTTCTGTTAAAACTTTTTTAGCTCTCTCATATCCTTTATCAACAATTTTCTTAACTTCTGAGTCAATTTTTTTTGCAGTTTCTTCTGACATGTTTTGACTTTTTGTTACAGATCTACCTAGAAATACTTCCTCTTCGTTCTCGCCATAAGCTATGGTTCCTAGCTCCGTTGTCATCCCATACTTAGTTACCATATTTTTTGCAAGCTTAGTTACCATATCTATATCTGATGAAGCTCCAGAAGTAACTTTATCATGACCAAAAATTATTTCCTCGGCAATCCTTCCGCCCATTGCTACAGCTATATCTGAGTGCATTTTTTCTCTTGTAACTGATAATTGATCTCTTTCTGGAAGTCTCATAACCATTCCCAAAGCTCTTCCTCTTGGAATTATTGTTGCTTTGTGAATTGGGTCAGAGGCTTTTTCATTTAAAGCAACTATTGCATGACCACCCTCATGATATGCTGTAAGTTTTTTCTCATCCTCCGACATAACCATGGATCTTCTTTCTGCACCCATCATTACTTTATCTTTCGCCTCTTCAATATCAGACATTGTAACAACTCTTTTATTTTTTCTTGCTGCAAGCAAAGCCGACTCATTAATTAAATTTGCTAAGTCAGCTCCAGAAAATCCTGGAGTTCCTCTTGCAATCGTTCTTAGTTTTACGTCGGGTCCAGTGCTAATTTTTTTTACGTGCACTTTTAAAATAGCCTCACGACCTATAATATCTGGGTTACCTACTACTACTTGTCTATCAAATCTTCCTGGTCTTAACAAAGCTGGATCCAAAACATCTGGCCTGTTAGTTGCTGCAATTAAAATGATTCCCTCGTTGGTATCAAAGCCATCCATTTCAACAAGCAATTGGTTAAGTGTTTGTTCTCTTTCATCATTTCCTCCACCTAATCCTGCTCCACGACTTCTTCCAACAGCATCTATTTCATCAATAAAAATAATACATGGAGAATGTTTTTTTCCCTGTTCAAACATATCTCTTACTCTAGATGCACCTACACCAACAAACATTTCAACAAAGTCTGAACCAGAGATAGAAAAGAAAGGTACATTGGCTTCACCTGCAATTGCTTTAGCTAATAAGGTTTTACCTGTCCCTGGTGGTCCGATTAGTAATGCGCCCTTTGGAATTTTTCCACCTAACCTACTAAATTTTTTTGGATCTTTTAAAAATTCAACTATTTCTTCAACCTCTTCTTTAGCCTCCTCTACCCCTGCAACATCATTAAAAGTAACTTTACCTTGAGCTTCATTTAATAGTTTTGCTTTTGATCTTCCAAATCCCATGGCACCACCTTTGCCACCTTGCATCTGGCGCATAAAAAATATCCATACACCAATAAGTAAAAGCATTGGAAACCATGAAAGTAAAATTCCCAAAAGTGATGGCATTTTATCTTCAAGGGGGCTTGCAACGATGCTCACGCCTTTTGATGAAAGTTTGTCAACTAGTTCTGGGTAGTTTGGAGAATAAGTTTTAAAAGAGCTACCATCAGCGAGAATTCCAGAAATATTATTTCCTTTAATCTGAACTTCAACAACCCGTCCAGCATCCACTTCGTTTAAAAAATTAGAAAATGGTAGTGAATTTTTTTCGGAATTTATTTTATTTGGATCTTGAAACATGTTGAATAGTCCAACCGACAATAAGACTATTATGACCCACATTATTAAATTTTTCGCATTCATATATTTATTAGATAATCATTAAATTTTTATAAACAAGTATATTTTAATAGTGAATGAGTTGTAAATAAGACAAAAAAGGACCAAATTGACACAGAAATTTAATGTTTTTCAATTTTTAAACATAAATTTTCACCTTTTTTAAAAAAAATGCATCCACCAAGCGTGGACTTCTTGAAATCTTTTTTTTCAATAGTTTTAATTAAATTTTCAACTTTCTTAGATCTAAGATCATAGTAGTTATTCTTTAATTTTTTTATAGACTCATTAAGAACGGCTATTTTAGTATCTTTACTAAGACTATTATATTTTTTAAAATTTATTAGAATTTCTTTGTTAATTTTTCTAACTAATTCGTGAAAAATTCTATTTAAATATTTTTCTAATGTAATTTTGCTTAATGATAAGTTTTGAATAGATCTAAATATTTGTTCATACTTAATCCCACTTTTTTCTAGAGGTTTCTTTAAACCCCTAATTTTAGTTCTTAAATATTTCATATTTTTATTAGAAGGATCTTTAAAATATTTGCCAAAAAAAGCTTTGGTTATTTTAATTAAAAATTTTTTTTTAATATCTAACAAAGGTCTATGTATACTCATTTTGCTATTTATTTTACTAGTTGATTTCATTGCAGATAGGCCTTTCAATCCACTTCCCCTTGAGAGTCTTATTAAGAAAGTTTCAACCTGATCTTCTAAATTATGTGCGGTAAGTAAAATTTTAACATTATTTTTCAAACAAAAATTTGTTAGAATTTCATACCTTATATTTCTTGCCTCAGCTTGTATATTTCTTGTAATTTTTTTTTTATTTAAGAAAATTCTTAAGTTTAATTTTTTTTTCTTTAAGAGGTTTTTTACTTTTTGAGCTTCATGGTTAGAATTTGTTCTAATGTTGTGATCCACTAAAATGTAATAAAATTTAGTTTTATTATAAAAAGAGTAAGCTTTCGTCAGAGCAGTTAAAGCTAAACTATCAGGACCTCCTGATACCGCGACAACGTATTTTTTGTGCCGTAATTTGTCTAATTTATTTTTAAAATTAACAAATATTAAAGATAGGTCTTTATGATCTTTGAAACCGTCTTTAAGATTTACACTTGAATTTTTTTTGCTCATATTGAGCTTTTTGTAACACAGACTTATTAGCTTTTGGATACTCTTTTTTAATACCAGAAATCATTTTACATCCTTGATCTTTTTCACCGAGTTGAACCATTGTAATACCAAGCTTTAAAAGATTATCTGGCGCTTTTTTACTTTTAGGATAATTTTGATATCCGTCTAGATAAGCCGTTGCTGCATCAGAATATAATTGTCGAATTCTGAAAGTCTCACCGTACCAATACTGTGCGCTACCAGCTAAATCGTGATCTCTATTTTTATCAATAAACTCTTTTAGAGCAAATTCTGCAGTTTCATAATCTCCTATTTTCATAAAACTAACTGCAAATTCATATTGTTCATCAGCAGGTTTTTCTGGAAGTATTGATTCCCTTGCCTCGGGCTCTTCTGCAATAACTGTTTGGGAGGTCTCTATAGAATTAATTGATTGTTCCTTGGGTAAATTTGAAGTTTGATAAGCCGGGGCAGCTCCAAAATCTTGTGCCTTAGCAGTTCCTGGAAGAGTTGTTTGTTTTTCATTTGTGGAGCTTGCTGATCCACTTTCTAAATCAGAAAATCTTAATTGTGTGTCTGACTGAATTTTAGTAACACGAGTTGATAGCTTATCTAATTTGAAATTAACTTCTTCAAATTTGTTTGTAAGTTCTCTAAACTGATCCTCTATATCATTAAGTTTTAAAAGATGTTTAGTCATAATATCCTCATTTAACCCGTCAGATCCAATTGAGCTTGATGGTTTTAAGGATATTGCATCAGACTTTTGATAAACTGCTTTTTCTAATATTTTAAGATCTTTTGTGATAACTTGGATTTGATCTGAGATAGCTTGTAAATAAATTTCATCTTCCTCTGCTGAAATAGACTTAGATAATAATATAAATATAATAGGTAATAATATTTTCTTAAATTTAAATTTTAAAGACATGATTTATAATTTAATTTGATAAAATGGCAAAAAAAAGACCCCTTAATATAAGAATTAAGAGGTCTAATTTTTTAATTTTTAAAATTAATTAGTTTACTTTAACTGTTACAGATCTTCTATTTTGAGACCAAGCTAATGGAGATGAAGCCGGGTTTACAGGTTTTTCTTTACCGTAACTTATTACAGAAATCCTTTTTCCAGAAATTCCATAGGTCATTAAATAGTCTTTAGCAGCATTAGCTCTTCTTTCGCCTAAGGCTAAGTTATATTCCCTTGTGCCTCTTTCATCAGCATGACCTTCGATAGTTACGTTTAGATTTTTATTTTTTCTTAAATAAGTTGCCTGTTTTCTTAAAGTAGCTCTTGAAGCAGTTGTCAAAGATGATTTGTTAGTGGCAAAAAATATTCTGTCAGGAACTCCAGAAGCTAAATACTTAACTGTGTCTGTTCCTGTATATACGTCTCCGTCAATATCACCTGATTTTTTTGCTGTTGAGCATGCACTTAAAAGTAACGTAGTAAATATTACTAGTAATATGTTTTTTAAATTCTTATTAAATATCATTTTATCCCCTGGGTTTATTAATGTGGTTTATTTCAAATTATTTGGGTTTATTCAAGTGTATTTTACCTAAAATACACCTTTATTTTGATAAAAGAGAAGACCAAGATGGGTCTGAAGCATCTGTTTCAGTTTTGAGCCTTCTTTCATTGTAACCTGTAATATCAATAGACCATAATTTAGCTGAAAAACCCTCTCCTTTTGATCCAGATTTAGTTTCTCTGTAAAAAACTAAAACTCTTCCGTTTGTCGACCATGAAGGTGCCTCTTGGTAATAGTTTTCAGTTAATAATCTTTCACCTGTTCCATCTGTTCTCATTACCCCGATATAAAATCTTCCTTTATGCATTTTAGTAAATGCAATTAAATCGCCTCTTGGTGACCAAACAGGAGTTCCGTATATACCGTTTCCAAATGTAATTCTTTTGACTGCACTTCCATCGCTTCGCATAACATAAATTTGCTGTAAACCACTTCTATCTGAATTAAATGCAATAAATTTTCCATCTGGTGAAAATGATGGCGAGGTATCGATAGATGAATGATCTGTTATTCTTTCAACAATTCTCGAGTCTAAATCCATTGTATAAATATCTGAATTACCATCTTTAGCGAAACTCATAACAATTTTTTTTCCATCAGGTGAAAATCTTGGTGCAAAAGTCATTCCCGGAAAATTTCCAACAACTTCTTGGGTTCCAGTTTCGATATCAAGTAAATAAACTCTAGGCATATTCCTAAAATAAGACATATAAGTTACCATTTGATTAGTTGGATTAAATCTAGGAGTTAAAACTAATTCGTTACCTAAAGTTAAATATTTTGTATTTGCTCCATCTTGATCCATAATTGCCAACTTTTTAATTCTTTGATTTTTTGGGCCACTTTCTGCAACGTAAATTATCCTTGTATCAAAGTAACCTTCTTCACCGGTTAACCTTTCATAAATTTTATCTGAAATAATATGAGCTACTCTTCTCCAATTTGAAGGTGTAGTTGTAAAAGCTAAAGCTGTCATTTCTTTTGCTGCTGCTAAATCCCAAAGTCTAAATTCAACTTTCAATTTTCCATCTTTTACTAGAAGTTTACCAGTGACTAAGGCCTGAGCTTTTATTAATCTCCAATCTTCAAATCTTGGTTTTAAATGTGCAATGTCTGGTTTTTGGACAAATGCATCTTTTTTTAAAGGATTAAAAAGACCTGTAGATCTAAAATTATTTTCTATAATTTTGGAAATATCTTCACCAAGTAATTTTATTTTTAATCCATCATAATTTTCAGACTTTATATCTACGTGTAGTGGAGAAATTGCTATTGGTAAAGGATCTAAATTTCCCCGAGTTATATCAATTTCTATAAGTGCAAATGATTTATTTATGAAAATGAAGTTCAAAATAAATAAAATAATAAATTTTTTCATTTTAACCTTTTAGCATTTCCGTTGGATTGAAGTTTAATTGTAAATCTTTCCATTTATCATAACCAGTTGGAGGAACTTTAAGGGGCTGGCATAATCTTACAGCCCTTAAGGCGCTTTCCGCTAAAACCTTATAAAATTTTTGTCCAGGTCTGTTCATGCGTTGATGGTCTAAAATTTCTGATTTCAATATCGTACCATCTTTTTTTAATTTTAGTTTAATTCTTACAAGTAAATTATCATCATATGGTAATCCTAGCGGCACACTCCAACAGCCAAATATTTGAGCTCTTAAAGCGTCTTCTTGAGATAAAGTAAGACCCGAAGCAAATGAATTTTTTTTACTACTTTGAGTTACTTTATCAATTTTTTTTTGTTTTATAGCTTCTACCTCCTTAGCTTTGTCAATTAAAGCTGCTATTTGGTTAGTATCAACAATCTCTTTTTTTTCAAACTCTGAGGCTTGCCTAATTTGAGGTTTAATTTCTTCGGGATTTTGTTTTTTCTTTACTATTTTTTTTTGCTCTTTTTTGTCGTTAGGAAGAGGAATTCTGTCAGGTTTTTCCTTCGCTTTCGCAGCGGGAGGCGCTTGTTCTGATACTAGTCTTTCTTCCTCTTTTTTTTTCGTTTCTTCAATAATTTTTCTAGCCTTTGGCGCAAAGGGAATATTGGTTTTGTCAGTGATTTGAATCAATTCTACAGAAACTATTGGAGGGAGATCAATCGGTTCTCTAAGCATAAATGGTAAACTTAAAATTGTTAATAATACTAATACTGAATGAAATGTAATTGAGTAAATTAAACTTTTTATCATAAATCATCCTAATTCTTATAAGGTTCGGAAATCAAAGCAACTTTCGAAAAACCAGCCCCAGATAATGTTCCCATTACTTCCAATACTCTTCCATAATTTATATTTTTGTCACCTCTTACATAAATTCTGGTATCAGTTCTATTTTTTGCTATTGCTAGTAATTTAGGTATCATCTTTTGATAAGTAACCTGATGCTCTTGAATATAAATTTCACCTTTTGAATTAATGCTTAAAGTTAGTGGTTCTTGATCGTCAGGAAGTGAATCAGCAGCTGACTCGGGTAAATCAACTTGTACTCCAACAGTTAGTAAGGGGGCTGTAACCATAAAAATAATTAAAAGAACTAACATTACATCTACAAATGGAGTTACATTTATTTCGCTCATAGGTGCTTTTTTTGAGCGATTAAATTGAAATGCCATTATTAAATTATAGATAAGAATCTTTTAGAAAAATTTTCTATTCTTGAAAAATATTTTTGACAGTCATTATTAAATTTATTGTAAGCCACAACTGCTGGTATTGCAGCTAATAGTCCTAAAGCAGTTGCAAACAAAGCCTCTGCTATTCCTGGAGCCACGATAGCTAAACTTGTGTTTCTAGATATTGCAATAGATTGAAATGAATTCATTATTCCCCAGACTGTTCCAAATAATCCTATGAAGGGCGCAGTGGACCCCACTGTTGCGAGAAAGGTAAAATTTTTCTCAACTTTTTTTATTTCAGTGTCAGTAGCAATTTCTAAAATTCTCCCCACTCTTGCTGCCTGAACGGTGGAAGATTGCCTTTTTGTTTTTAATAATTCAGCCATTGCTGATTTAAAAATTAATATTGCCGGATCTTTTGAGTTAGCGGGTAAGCTATTATTAAAACTTTCTGCAGATTTTGCTTTCCAAAACTTCTTTTCAAAATCATCAATTGAATTGTTGATATTTTTAAACAATTTAAATTTATCAAAAATTAATGCCCAAGAAAAAATAGAGCAGGCGATTAATAAAATTATTACAAATTTAACTACAAAATCAGCTCTAATAAATAGTTTCCATAAAGAAAAGTCAGTTGCTCCACCTAACCCTACAACTTGAGCTGCTATATCTTGTTCCATTAAGTTTGATTACTTTTAGAATGTGTCATGAATTTGGCGTTATTAATTAATTTAGGTTAAATTTTCTTTAGTTAGTCTTGTTTCGGTAAAGAATCTAGCAATTAAAATTGCATCGGATTTATTGACATCCTTTTTTTTTGCTAGTTGATTTGATAGTTTCGGGTACATTTCGATAACTTTTGTTCTACTTGAGTCTTTTGATGAGTTTATTAACTCAAAATGCTTTTTCCATTTAGATGGTCTGACAAAGAAAATTGGTAATTCTAAAGCAGCACATATTCCCTTAATGGCCCCAAAAGTTTGTCCAAAATTAAACATACTGGTTACTCCTTGACCGGGCATTGCATTTACTTGTTCCACAACAACGGATACCTCTTCATTTTTAATATTATCTTTGATTAAATTAACCAAAAGTGCACTATTTAATTGTCTTTTATTTTTTTTTCCTTCAGACATCACTGGCATGTCAAATATATTCAAAACTTTTTTGTTTTCTAAAACTGCTATTGCTCCACTTAAACCAGGGTCTATTCCTATGATTTTCATTTTTTAAAATTTTTAAAATCTACATTAGTAAAAATATTTTGCACATCATCTAATTGATCTAATGTGGTTAAAACTTCTAAAATTTGCTCATTTTGATCTTTATTTAGAGCTATATAATTAAAAGGTCTCCATTCAATCGAAGAATAAATAAAAGTTTCGATTTTTTTTTCAAGGGCAGTTTTAATTTTATAAAAATCCACTTTTTCTGTAATTATTTCAAAAACATCATCTAAACTTTTACAATCTTTTGCACCAGCATTTATTGCAATTTCAAATAAATCTTCTTCTTTAATTTTCTGCTTATCGATATGAATAATTCCACAAACATCAAACATATGAGTGGTGGAACCAGACTCTCCTAATCTACAACCTTTTTTTTGTAATACTGTTCTAATATTTGAAGCAGATCTGTTTTTATTATCTGTTAAAGTTTCAATCACAAAAGCAGCATTAGATGGTCCAAATCCCTCGTATCTTAAACTTTCATAGCTCTTATCTCCGTTCATTTCTGATTTACTAATTGCACGCGAAATATTGTCTTTGGGCATGTTAGCTTGTTTGGCAGCTTGGATTGCAACTCTTAATCTAGGATTTATATTTGGATCTTTATCTCCTAGTTTGGCAGCAACTGTAATTTCTCTAGAAAGTTTTGAAAATATTTTTGATCTTTCTTTGTCCGCTCTTCCTTTTTTATGTTTTATACCTGCCCAATGTGAATGACCTGCCATAATTATTTAGCTAAACTTCCTCCGTCGATTATCCTTGTAACATTTTTTGCCAACCCTGTTTCTATGTTAGTTTCAACAATGACTCCGGATAAAGTTCCCTCGCCATCTGCAGGAAAATGTTTTACAGCATCTTTATCTTTTAAAAATTTTTTTATTGAGTTTTCTTTGTTCATTCCAATTACAGAATTATAATCACCACACATTCCTATGTCTGTCTGATACGCTGTACCCTTTTCCAAGATACGAGTATCTGCTGTGGGAACATGAGTATGAGTTCCAACCACGCAAGTCGCTAGTCCATCAAAAAAATGTCCTGTAGCCATTTTTTCACTTGTAATCTCTCCATGAAAATCAACCACTAAAAAATCTACGTTTTTTTTTAAAATCATTTTTTTTTTTATTTTTTCTGCTTCCTGAAATACATCCTCGGTTTTTCTCATAAAAACATTTCCCATGAGATTTATTACACCAACTTTATATCTTTTATTTTTTGAAACATATATTTCGTAACCTTTACCTGGGGAACCTTCTGCAAGATTTGCTGGTCTCAAAAGTCTATTTTCTTTATTGATGTAGTTAGTTGTTTCTTGTTTGTCCCAAATATGATTTCCTGATGTAATTACATCAACACCTTTTTTAAAAAATTCTTCAGCTATCTCTTGGGTTATACCTTTGCCATCATCAGCAGAATTTTCACCATTAACAATTACAAAATCTATTTCATTATTATTAATCAATTTTGGAAGTTTTTGACTCAAAGCATTTCTTCCAGAAACTCCCATTACATCGCCTAGAACTAATATTTTCATTAATGAATTCCTTTTTCAGTTAAGATAAAGTTTAACTTTACATCGTTTTTATCTCTCGGAAGCTTATGATGTTTTTGAAATGAAAAAGCAATGCCAACAGTCAAGATATTTCTAAATTTTTTTAAGTATTTGTTTAGATAACGATCATAAAACCCTTTACCATATCCAAGCCTATATTTATATCTATCAAAAGCTAAAATAGGCACTAACACAAAATTTGGAATTTTTACCTTTTTTTTTTCAGGTTCAAGTATTCCAAATTTATTTACTAAAAGAACTTGATTTTTTTTCCATGAAAAAAAGTCCATTTGATTGTTTTCTTCAATTGCCGGAAGAAGGATATTATGATTACTCATATAATTATTCTCTAAAAGCTTAAGAACATTAATCTCAAAATTAGAGGGGCAATATAAAGCTAATTTTAAATTTTTTTTTTTTTTGGATTTAATAATCTTAAGTAAAGGAGAAAAAAAATTTTTGTTAATTTCGTAATAATTCTTTTTTCTTAGGTTGTAATACTTTTTTCTTAAAATACTTTTTTGTTGCATCTACTGTATTTTGGACAGAGACTCTGTATTAGAAATTATTTTCTCTAATGATTGAGATGTTTTATCAAGCATCGATTCATATAAAGTATTATTTTCTTCTATAGTTGTTTTAAAACCATCTAATTTATCGTGTAATTTTTTTATTTCAGAATCCTTATCCTCTTTATATTGAATTGCTAGAGATTTAATCTCTTTAAATTTATTCGATATTTCTTCTAGCTTGTTTTTTTGGTTTGTTATTTTTTGTTTTAAATTAAAATACTCATCAATCAATTGTATGGTTGTAATTAATAACAATTTATTTTCTCCAATATTTCCCAGCTTGTCTTTTAATTCAGAATACTTTCGATCTAAAAACTTGGTTAACTTCTTTAAAGACTCTTCTTGTCCATCATCGCAAGAAAGTAGGTAATCTTTATTATTAAATTTAATATTTACATTTGCCATTTATCTATTTCGCTTACCAGGTTTTCTGTTTCTTGACTTAATTCCTCAATATCTTGATTAAATTTTTCTTCAACTTCAGATTTTAGATTAACTTCCAGTTGAAGTTTTTTAATTTTTTCTTTTAAATACTTGTGCTCTCTTATCAATTCTTGATTTTGTTTTTCAATTTCTTTTTTCTTGTTAGTTAATTCGTTTCTTTCTGTTTTGATTTTTTCGAGTTCATAGTTTGGCTGTGAATAACTCAAAGAAATTGAATTTAGTTTATCAATAAGTTGGTTTAAATTTTGTTCTTTTTTTTCAAAATTACTCATAAAGTTTTATAGCATAATATTGATATAGTTAGTTTAAGTCTATATAGGTAGTTAAAAGTGAGTGTAAAATTTAACCAATTATCAAATGCAATTAGATTTTTATCGATTGATGCTGTGCAGAAAGCAAAGTCTGGACATCCAGGTATGCCTATGGGGATGGCTGATGTAGTAACTGTATTATTTAAGCACTACCTGAGGTTTAATCCAAAAAATCCCAACTGGATCAATAGAGATAGATTTATCTTATCTGCGGGTCACGGTTCCATGCTTCTTTATTCTTTGCTTTATCTTACAGGTTATAAAAGTATTTCAATTGAAGATATAAAAAAATTTAGACAGCTAAATTCAATTTGCGCAGGCCATCCAGAATACGAAAAAGGAACTGGAATAGAAACTACAACTGGACCGTTGGGACAAGGTTTAGGCAATTCAGTTGGTATGGCAATTTCAGAGGAAATATTTAGAAAGAAGTTTGGTTCATCAATAATCAATAACAAAACATATGTTGTTGCCAGTGATGGTGATCTAATGGAAGGTATTAGCCATGAAGCGATGAGTTTAGCTGGGCACCTAAAATTAAAAAATCTGATTGTATTTTTTGATAACAATAAGATTTCGATAGATGGTCCCACCTCATTAAGTGTTTCAGATAATTATAAAAAAAGATTCGAGTCTTATGGTTGGAATTTTCTAGAAATTAACGGTCATAATGAAGTACAAATATCTAAAGCTATTTCTAAGGCTTCAAAATCAAATAAACCAACAATAATTTCCTGCAAAACCATCATTGGCTTTGGTTCACCTAACAAATCAGGAAAGGCTTCGTCTCATGGGTCTCCCTTGGGTGACGAAGAAATAGCTTTAGTAAGAAAAAAACTAAAATGGGATAATAAACCTTTTGAAATTCCAAAAGAAATTTTAGATGAGTGGAAAAAGATTGGTGATAAAGGGGAAATAGCTGAGAAAAAATGGCAAGATACAACTAATAAAAAAAATCCTAAGGTTAAGAATGAAATTGAAAGTTATATTAATTCTGAACTAAATGATTTAGAAAAATTAATTGAAAAAGAAAAAATAAAATATAATGAAACTAAACCTAGCTTAGCAACACGACAGTGTTCGATGTCGGCTATAGAAAGTATTTCTGCTCTACTTCCTCAACTAATTGGTGGTTCTGCGGATTTGAGTGGATCTAATAATACTAAGACAAATAATTCAAAAATTATAAATTCTAAAAACTTTGATGGAAATTATATACATTATGGAGTGAGAGAACACGGTATGGCAGCTATAATGAATGGTATGGCTCTTTATGGGGGTATAATTCCCTACGGAGGAACATTTTTAATTTTTTCTGATTATTGCAAGCCTTCTATTAGATTGTCTGCTTTGATGGGTCTCAAAGTAATTTATATTTTTTCACATGACTCTATTGGTCTTGGAGAGGATGGGCCTACTCATCAACCTATTGAGCAGATTACAGGATTGAGAGCAATTCCAAACTTAAATGTTTTTAGACCTGCGGATATTAATGAAACTCTTGAATGTTGGCAGATAGCTTTAAAGAGTAAAAATACTCCAAGCGCTATTGCTTTGTCTAGACAAAAAGTTCCTTATATTAATCACAAAAATTTAAAAGAAAATAAATGTGAAAAAGGAGCTTACACGGTAAATATAACCTCGCATGAAAGCAATGTAACTTTGGTAGCTTCAGGAACTGAAGTTGAGCTAGCTTTAAAAGTTCAAGAAAAATTAAAAGAAAATAATATTAATTCAAAAGTCGTTTCTATGCCATGTATGGAGCTTTTTGATAAACAATCTGAAGATTACCGTAAAGATATATTAGAGGAAAATTCGTTAATTGTTACTTTAGAGGCTGGGAGCATCATGTCATGGCAGAAATATAAGAGGCACAATGGCATTAATTTAGGAATAGATCGTTTCGGTGAGAGTGCTCCTTATAAAGACGTATATGATTATCTAGATCTAACAGAAGAAAAAATAACCAGCTTAATCCAAAAAAAATTGAGAAATTAATTTGTATGTATGGATAAAATAAATTTTTTTCCGGAAAATTTAGATGTTCAAAATAAAAAAATAATCCTTAGGCTGGATCTTAATGTTCCTCTCAAAGATAAGATAATTAAAGATTTTACAAGAATAGATAGATGTTTACCTTTTATAAAAAAATTAGTTAAAAAAAGTGCAAAAATTATAATCGTTAGTCATTTAGGTCGTCCAAAGGGAAATAGGGATCCAGCCCTTTCTTTAATGCCAATTTACAAATATTTAAAAAAGTCAATTCAGACTAACGTATATTTTTTTATGGGAAATTTTGATAATGAAATGAAAGATAAATTCTCCCATCTAAAAGGAGGTGAGATAATACTAATAGAAAATATTAGATTTTTTAAGGAAGAAATAAATGATGATGATGATTTTTCAAAAAAATTAGGATCTTTGGGTGATATTTTTATTAACGACGCTTTTTCTTGTTCCCATAGAAGACAAGCTTCTGTGCACAAAATTACTAAATATATAGATAAAAGCTATGCTGGTCCTTTGTTTAAAAAAGAAATAGATGCAATAAATCTAGTAATACAAAATAAAAAAGAACCAGTGACATGTATTATTGGAGGATCAAAAATTTCAACAAAAATAAATGTTATTTTAAGTCTAATTGAAAAAGTAAATAATCTTATAATTGTTGGGGCTATGGCAAACAACTTTTTAGTATACAAAAAACTTAAAGTTGGAAAATCTTTAATTGAAAATAATACTAAAGAGATTATTGAAAAGATTTATCAAAAAGCGAGAGAAAATAATTGTAAAATTATTATTCCAGAGGATTGCGTGGTTGGAACTACTTTTGAAGGAGAAGGAAAACATAAGAATTTAAATAAAATTGACGATAATGAAATTATTTTGGATATTGGATTTAATACAATAAATAGAATTAAAGAGAAAATTAACCAATCAAATACAGTTTTGTGGAATGGTCCAGCTGGATACTTCGAAAATGAAAATTTTTCTCTCGGCACAAAGTCAATAGCTGAAGTTATTTCAAAAAATACATTGGAAAGATCACTAATTTCAGTCTTAGGTGGAGGAGATACTCTAGCGGCAATTAATAAAAGTAAAAATAAACTTTCTTTCTCTCACTTATCAACAGCAGGTGGTGCATTTTTAGAATACTTAGAGGGAAAAGACTTGCCTGGTCTTA